>WLWD01005849.1_pt1 | contig 60572 bp, 43 predicted proteins | sample 6712731 | NCBI WGS metagenome assembly WLWD01 (sample SAMN12718690, study PRJNA576275) | sponge metagenome | isolation source: marine sponge | host: Mycale hentscheli | place: New Zealand: South Island, Marlborough, Capsize Point | collected 2014-11-01 | reverse complement strand
ATGAAATGATTGTGTATAAAATTACTCATAAATAAGAACATTAGTTAAAGTTTCTTGGGAGTTACTAGACAGAATTAATAAATTATGAGCAGGAATGGCAGTAAAGACTCAGTTCAGAGATAATCATTGCTGCTGACATTGGACACCATGACCACGAGGACCATCTTCTTCAGACATACCTCTCTATGTAAATTAAAGCAACAGCTTATAATAATAATAATAATAATAATATTAATACTAGACACAAGTAAGGAAATATTGTAAACCACTCTATATAGGCAAGCTTGGAAACAAGTCTTTAAACCCTTGCTTGTAGAGAGTTTGGCTTGATTTAGAGGATATAGTTGTAGTGGATTTAGTTTCACTCATATTGGTTGATGTTGAGATTGTATTGTTTTTCAAAGTCCCCAGAGAGGTTATTACAGCACTTTATTCAATTGGGTGTGGCTATTTTGTAACCACTTGTATATCCAATTAAGCAATTGATTCAGGGTTATGTTCACACAATCACCTCACAGGTCATACTAGCACTACAATCATATTTATATCACATAATCAACATTACAACACTAGATTATATTTTGTATTTTTTGCCTTCGGCAAGATATGAGTTACTTGTTAGTCTATGATTAATATAATAGTAAATTAATTAAGTCAGTTTAAAGACTTGAATACGATACAATATCATCAAATGAAATATCCAAAACCAGAACAGTATCAATTACTTTCAACCAATCAACTTTTAATGGGTAAAAACGCTCTCATCAAAGTGCCTTGTCATAAAGTCTGAATAAAGTATATGATTCTGTGGCAGAATACAAACGTTAACTTACAGCATATCTTCTTCGTGTCTTTTCCATTTCAGGATCTATATTTATCAACTCCATCTACATGAGAAACACAACATGGAGTAAATTAGGTTTTGAATTAAGTACTGGGCTTCCAAATTCAGCCTAAATTATTAGGTATTAAACAATGTTTCCAAAATCTACCCATTTTGCTTCAAACCTCTTAACCCATTAGCTTTAGTTTCCACCCATTTATACTGGTAACACTGATAATAATTTACCAGGAGTAAGTTATGCTTTTCTATCATTATCTTAAAAACAAGGCCAGTTTCTACATAATCTTCTAGGCTGTTATTTACCTATTTAGCATATGTATGTGTGTGTGTGTGCGTGTATGTATGTAGCCCACTGTCTGATCAAGCATGTATGTGTGTAATGAGAAATGCACTATCTTAATAAATATAAAACCTGATGATCATTTCTTTGGTTTCTTGGCGAAATGGCCAAAAAAGAATCCCCTAAAGAGTTAAGTATGAAATACTTTCAGCACCATTAGTCCTCACCTCCTCCAGCTCATCGCAGTCCATGGGCTCCTGGGCTTCTGGTGCAGGCAACAACTTGGCAAGTTCCGCTAAACCCTTTTCCTGCAGAAATCCACTGGCAGGAAACTTGACCTAAAGTCAGTGAAGAAAAGGAAGGAAGGAGGAATGGTGAGAAGAGAATGAGGGAGATATGCAGGATGGATGTTGTGTGAAACTATACAAGGAATTGAGACGTGTCTAAGTTTGTATGATCACTACAGTACAACAATCTATTTCAGGTATTAATCTCAGCCCCTGTACTACAAATATATTCTACAATTCTAATCTAATGAAACAATGGGATATCATCTCTGCGATTACAGCATGAAACCATATTCCCCGAGCTCTGTTGCATCAACATACGGCTCACTAACAAGATACTTGTCTTCCAAATTTAAATCACCACAGGTATACATATACCCTTTTTTTGCCTTAAGATACATGTACCCATTCTACTAAAGTGCCTGCACATGTTATGAGGTTCCATGGCAATCTTTACCAAAGCTAGCTTCACCAACTTCAATGGGAACCATTTTTCTAGTTAAAAAAAAAAGAAAAAAAAGTTTGTATAACTGACACTTTCTCTTACCTTAAACATGATAATGAGCCTTCCTTTCTCCAGAGCAGACTTGTATATTGGCATCCCTTCACCCATCACCACCTTCACATCATCTAACACATGTAACACCATAATACTCAAGACGACAGTGTTGTATTTCCTTATTGCAACCATAGGTTACACTACAACTTACAATACTCCTAAAACTAGTGATGTGCTTGAGCACAAATGGCGAGCGAGCCTAAAGACTATGCTATATTTATATGAATGATTTTGACTTCTAACACTGAAGCTATGAAAATAGGTCCAGTTTTTAAAATTTAGCATTAAAGGGTAAATGGATTCAGTGCCATTAGTACAACTTCTGCAACTGATTAGAAAGAAAAAACAAACAACAACAAACAATACACATTACTTTAAAAGTTTTTTTGTGTATTCTTTAGCCTAAGAGTGGGTTGTAACACACATGCTTGACACAAATGGAACATGCACCTACACCGACTTACTCTCAGTAGTCTAGTGGAACAATGTAGTTTCAAGTAAATACTGTTGCGACGGCTTATAACCATGACAAAGAGCGCATTGACTTACCACCGCCACTAACTCGAATAGAAATGGAAGTCCCTTAAGTTCAAGTTTTAACTGCACCCGCAAAAGAATTCAAAACGGTAAACAATTCAATTTCTAGGGTGATACGGGTACTGATCGCTAAACCAGAGGATTCTGTTTAGTGCAATTTGGGACGGGGTCGACCACATAACTAACACAAAAACGCGAGGGTCAAAGTACAAAATGACATACGTACGTCCAAACATATATACAAATAAATAAATAAATATCCCCGATTTTTTCATTTTTACCCCTGTAAGTGTCTCGCTCGCTACGCTCGCTTGCCAATTAAAGCCACACAATGTGTTACCACGAGACAATAAAAAAAGGAAAACAACAACAACATAAAACACACACAGCCTTCAGGCATAATAAAGTCTGCACGAGTTCTCAGTTTCCCACATTAAGTATTCTACACCAGTTTCTCTTGAACACCCACACACGCATGCACACACACACACACGCATGCACACACACGCACGCACACACACACACTGTGGTCTCACCATCCTTGACCACATCCCCAGCTGGGGAGACGAGGAGGAGTCCTCTTTTATCCAAAGTCTTCATCACTCTCTGAAACCCACACAGAGCTTCACACAACTCTATTTCCTGAGTGTAAACAAAAAAAAGAAAATAAAAAAAATAAAAAAAATAAATAAATAGAGTAACTGAATTATTCACATCAACCTCCAGAAGGCATAGACAATCTACTGCTGGTTTAATCAGAGTCCTACAAGCTAATTATTCCCTCCCTCCCACCACTCTCCATGGCGGCCCCTGCTCGTTATCAGCATGAGTCCGCTAGACAGCGTACCATTTCATAGATGAGATCTGATCCTTTCCTCCTGAATGTGTTGTGATCCATCTCATCCAGTACAATGATGATGTCTCCTGTCTCCACGCCTGGCTCCTAACACACACAACAACCAACCAATCAAATCAAATCATTATGTATCTGAATATAGTGCGTGGGATCAAACTTTACCGGACCAAGTGGGAGCAGCAACCTGCTCATAGAGCTAAATACTAGTGATGTGCTACAGCACAAATGGTGATCAAGCTGGTCTGACTGAAATTCAAATTGAATGCTAGTATTTCTTTGTTAGTTCAATGTTTTATTGTGCTATTAACACTTGTAGACATATATATATATATACAGTTGTTCACTGGATATACCAGCACAAGATTTACATGTATTCTCTTCGTGACTTTTTCTAAGGGTAAGCAATCAAATTTCTGAGATGGGTAAGGACTGCTAAACCTAAGAATTCTACTTATCAAGCCGCCTTTCCAAAGTAAGCTCCATTAAAAATGCTCTATTGTACCAGAGCTCTAGTAGATAAAGCATCCTATTGTATTCTCTTAGTGACTTGAGTATAGGAAAATGCATTTTCAAGTGAGAGTTACGCAAGGCATACAGCTAGGACAAACAGCTCATTAACCAAGGCAACTTATCACCGCCAAAAATCCGTTAAGTCTGTAAGACCTAACTGTGAACATCTATCCTCTTCTGTCTTCGTAGCTCTTTGTCTTTATCTTTTCTGGCAGGGTTTCATTTAGGGGGGGGCGAAAGGGGGCATTTGCCCCCCCTTGGGTTCTAAATGCCCCCCTTGGATTCTAAGTGCCCCCCACCCTTTTGAAAGAACCGATATTTATTAAGAGAAAAATGTAAACCAAATTAATAATAAACAATATTCACACAGCAATTCGTCTAGGTTTTTTGTTCCATACTGTAATAATGTCATTTAATTGTGTAGATGAGAGCGTCTCGGGTGTCTCCATGGCTATTTTCATCAAATAGGATAATTGTGATTGCCCAATTCGATTTCGAATTCGTGTTTTAATTAGTTTCATTTTGGAGAAGCTCCTTTCCAATGAAGCAGTGCTGACAGGGATAGATAGACATATGTTTGCCAGGGTGCTAATGTTTGGAAAAATTTCACTAAGCATATCACTTGTGGTGAGCTCTTTCAACTGCAAGTGCAGGTTACCTTTCGGCTTCTTCGATAAGTAGCTTCGAAATGTTTTCCACTCCTCTCGGGTTTCGCGGGAAATAAGAGCTTCTTTGGTGTATTCATCTCCACCAGCAGTCTTAGCAGGCAGCTCTGCACCATAGTGAGCTAATAGTACATCTATTAAGTCCTCACCATATGTATGGAAGTCAGAAGAGTCAGCAGCTGGCACTTTCTTCGGATCAAAGATGCCAAATGAGGAGACAATATCTTGTGAAATAAATCTGCTGGATATGTTTGCCTTCAGCATACTGATAAACGGTTCAGCCACTTGTCCTTGGAATGTAGCAATGCTTTCCGTGGTTAACGTGATGTCAGTGACTTCTTCGATCTCATTCTTTGCATCCATCAGTTCTAATACCCAGTTAGCAGCAGGTAACATGGCATCATCAAGTGTATTGAGAGTGGCATCAACAAGAGGGGTGATAGCTGTCAAGTCTATTCTCTCAGTCTGGAGAGCTCTGCTCAACTTCGCCACTTGTGGCAGAACATAATCAAGGAGGTATATGGCCACTAAAGTTGAGGGCCTACATAAGGCTTTACTGATACCTAGAGCTTCAGGTGCATGTGTCTGCTCATAGATATTGTTTAGAGCAGTCACAATTGCACTGTAGCTAGCTTTGACTGCCTTCACACAGCGTTCATGGGACAGCCAGCGAGTATCTGATGGTTTCACAACTTTCAGCTCAGGTAAGTCAAGCACCTGCTGTACTGCTTTGAGACTCTCAGCTCGCTTAGGAGAATAGTGGAAAATTTCCAGAGGGTGGTGAGTGTGATGTACACATGTTTTATCCCACTGGTAGCATTAGCTGCTTGAACGCATGCTAGCTGTAGCAAATGGCAATGGCAGTGTACGAAAAGTGCATGAGGTGAAATTTTCTTCAGGAGACTCTGCACACCATTGTGTTTCCCAGAGAAAGTAGCTGCTCCATCGAATCCCATACCCACCAGCTTGCTAATCTGTATGTTTTTATCTTTCATGAATTCAACAAGGGCAGAATAAATAGTCTTTGCATCAGTAGCTTTCAATGGAACTATATCCAAGAAGTGCTCAACAGGTTGACCGTCCATGTTCACCCAGCGGAAGAAAATTGAAAGCTCTTCTGTGGTCGTCACATCAGTGCACTCATCTGCCATTATGCTGAAATGGGAAGCTTGGCGAAGCCGTTTCAGTAAACATTCTTCAGCCCATAAGCCAACTGCCTCAACAAATTCAACAACAGCAACTTTAGATGTGTAGGTTGCATTTAATCTAGCTCTTTCAAGGAACCCCTTTAAATCTTCTGCACCACAACTTACGATTAGATCAATAAGTTCATCAAAATTTGTTGTGTGGGGGTGGCGACGAGCTAGAAAATGGGTGCAACGAATTAGAGCTTTAATGGCCATTCTGTTCTTCAACTTTTCCTCATCATTAATTTGTTGGAGTTGCTGAATGACTGACCCTTCTTGTAGTGCTGTAGCTGCAGCCATCTCTGCTTCACATGATAGGAGGTGAATATCACTCTTTGCATGAATTTTCATCTTCTCTATTGCCTTCTTCCAGTTCGTGAAAGGTTTTGAGATCCATGTTCCTCCTGTTCTTTGAAGAGAAATTCCTCTCTTCCTGCAAACCTTACAAAAAGCTCCTTGGAAATTTTTATCAAACATCAGCCAATTGAAGCTCTCTTCCCATTTTTTGTTGTATTTTCGACTGCTTGCAGTGATTTTCTTGCTTTTCTCATGTGTAGTTAATCTTTCCTTTGCATGCTTCTCATGGACAATTAATCTTTTCTTGGCAGGACTTGGCTCCAAAAACTCAGTATCAGATTGATTGCTGTCAATTTTATCTTCTGTGTCACTGCTACTTGAGTGGCCAGGTGACTTTGAAGAGCTTGCACCACAGAAGAAAGAGCGAATATCCATTTGAGACTATCTTAAGCTGTCAGGGACTACGAGTGCTTAGAGTTCTGGTTCTGGAAGTTGTAGAATCTGTATAGATCAAAACTCAACAACTGCTACGGTGAGCTGAGGGCTGGCCTTTTTATAGCCAGCCAGCAACCGTAAGTGTGAATCAACGTGTGATAAACCTAAGGGGAGGTGAGAGTCAGAGTTGAATAGTGTGTGAAAAGCATCTAAATAGTGAATGTCACAGTTGACTGAAAATTGCTAGACGGTGGAGGTGAAAATGAGTAGCTGAATTAACTTGTCAGGATCTGACATATGCAGACCTCATTAGATAAGATTATGTTTTTTTAATGTAGGACATAGGCCTTCCAATAATTCTATTTCACTCCCATGGTGACCAGTGCCGCCCGCCCCCCCTTACATTTTCAAAACTCTATTTTGCCCCCCCTTGCAAGAATGTCTGGATGAAACACTGTACACAGATTTAGATGTGTACACATGCTGTAAATTACAAACGGATAAACAAAAAAAATCATATCAAATCAACTCATAAATCATATCTTATTTTCTCTTTCTGGAGTGGGGGGGAGGAGAGATGGGGAGTTGAGGGAAAAGTGGGGGGAAGACATGTGCATCAAAGTAAAAATGGTTTAAATTGGTTGTGCTCAAGAACTACACGTGGGCACATTGGAGCATTCATCATGCAGCGTTCAGTATGGGAGAATATTGAATGCTCGTGTGATTCAGAAATTCTTATACTCAGTAATTACTATAGCCACTTTCATACTATACCCACTTTCATAACAAAATGTGGACATATATTTAGCATGTGGGTATTCAGGGGTTCATTTAGGGGGGCCAGGGTGGTGCTCACCCTCTCCCCTCCCTTGAAGGCGTTTCGTCCCCCCTTGAAATATTTTAAACTTTCGTAAGCAAAAAAGCAAAGTTAAAATGTGAATGATGAAGATTGTAAATGATTAAATCACAAGTCCTCTACTATCTTAATTATGTACAAAAGTTATGACCCCTAAGATAGTGAAAGCTCAGTCTTGCCCCCCCCTCCCTAGATTAAAATGAACCCCTGAGTATTGGGGATTGGAGGGGGAGGACAGAAGTTAAACCAACAAACACATCCATCTCTTTATGGTCATGGTAACCAGTAGAACCATCATGAACAGCAAAAGTCATCTACTAGGCAGCTATAAGGATACTCAGCCCACTATGGTTGGAAACAACCAACCTCTCTGTATTCTAATGTGTTTATATATGAGATTAAACAATTACAATATATATGAGTTCACTCAATTATGGTGTAGATTGTGTAATAAAGTGCTTTAATTAGAGAAAACACCTATCACATAATTGTTATAGTTCACAGTCACACATATCTTAATGATATTCTGTGAGATATCTACTCCATACTGAACTCCATTAGAGTTAGCTCATTAAACCTTATTACTAATAAGTCCACAATAATTACCAACTCTACAATTAAGCAAGTATGTGTGTGAAGTTAAAACTCCCTGTAAATGCATTTATAAAACCAGATCAAACGAAGTATATATTAGAGATGATATATGGCTTACAATTAGATTGTGCAATAAAGTGTGTGTTTTAGTTCACTGGCATAATGAAGCACCATAAGTGCGAACCTTCAGCGCTGTGGGACGACATCCCAACTAAATTGGTGGGGCCGCCCACATTCCAGGAACTATGAATTGAACATTATATGTTTGTGCTTGTTTTGGATTCAGTTACATGTATTTTCGGTTATGGGACTTAGTTAATTTTTAAAGTCATGTCACCTGTGTGTGTCTACATCTTGTTGTTCATTGTTGTGTTGTCCGGGCTGTGCATATAAGACTTCGTGTTTTGTGTGTGCAGTCAGTCAGTTCTCAGCTGCCATTTGTGCCATCTGATCTCGTTAGATTAAACTAGTATAATCCTGAGTCCACCTTTCGAGGGGGGGCTGTCGAGGGGAAGGCATACTGATTCTGGTGGCAGCAGCTTAATTGCTGTCACCATTGTGTGAACCTAAAGGAGGAACTCATGAGCTTCACTGAGGGAGGCCCACAAGCGCCACTATACACTAGCAAGCTATTTACAAAATCATCTCAGGACCAAATGAATGATTTATTGGCTATTCTAATTAGGTATCAATATAGCTTGAGCAATGAAAACAGTATATGTAAAAGCTGTCTTTATAAGCGAAGAAGCTAAAAGGCCAGAGACATTTACCAGTATCCATTTTCAATGTTAACCTAGAGCTACAATATGTAACACTGAAGGTTAACAACATTATATAATATATATATATATATAATTGGCGAGCGAGCGAAGAGAGTGAGACACTATCAAAGGTAACACAATTGAAAATCGGGGATATTTGTTTGTTTGAAAATATGTGTGGACGTACGTATGTCATTTTGTATTTTGACCCTCGCAACTCCAATTCCAGCACTCGTTAACTTTACAGTACAAAGCCAAACCATGATGGACAGCAAGAAATTATTTGCTCAAGTAATTATGACGTAATGACAGGGGGCAAAACCCACAAAAGCTAGTACTGATGCAGAGCTGACAGCTTCGTGTTTCTCAGCCTGAAATTTCAAAATGGCACCATAAAAGGTCTTAAATGGTTGTTTTGAATTAGCTCATACCTAAATTCACAATTAAGTGTAGTAATTGAGCATGACAGACAAACGGACAGAACACAAGTATTGTAATCCTTTTGCACACACGTGGTGAGGGCTAATAATGAAAGTTCCATGAGATATAGTAGTAACTCCATACTGAATGTTGTTCATTCATACTTCCTTAAAAGCGAGCTATTAGGGGTGTGGTTGGGGGGGGGAACGACGGAAGTTATTTAATAATCAAGTAAGTCAAGAGGTTAAATTCTTGTGATAGAGATAAACTCATACAAGATGAACGCCATGATTTGTGATAGCATTGAAGGAGATGTGGGACACATGTATCATGAGCTCAAAAGTGCTTATTTAGCCTCAGCTTGTATGTGCAAGAGAGTTATAGTAGTCATCCCGTCTGTCACGCTCTGATATTGGAGATTACTAACTATTAACTGTTGATTTAGGTATGAACTTACTCAGAACGAAGATTTAGGACCATTCATTGTGCTGTTGTTGTTTTTTTATTTCGGGCTAATTGTTGAGAAAATGCGAAGCTTTCACCACCGCGTAGGTACCAGCTTTTGTGGGTTACGCCCCCTATAGCATCACGTCACAATCACATGAGTAAATAAAATTACCAAGTTCAAAGAAGTTAAATTTCACGTTGAATATGTATACCAGTGAGTGTTTCTGGCTAGTTTAGCATCTTCTCTTATGAAGACAGTGTTTCTATGTACCATTATCATTGCTCGAGCTATATTGTTGCCTGATTAAAATAACTAATAAATATTGCTCGTTCTTTTGGTCTGAGATTATATTGAAATAGCTTGGTAGCTGTGGGGCCAGAAAATTCAGCGAGTGACTCCACCCAGAGGGCGGAGCCACAGAAGCAGATACCTAACAGAGAAGCAAGCAGGAGCAGGCTGAAGAGCCTGAAAGAACTTGTTAATATAATAGAACTCATTAGCAAGTAGTTAGAGAGTTTGTGGGTGGGTGTGTGTGTGGGGGGGAAAGGGGGGAACTAATTAGTGGTAGCTCCAAGAACATTCTTGTCCAAGTGTGTGTGTGTAGCGTTTATTAGAGTTTTGTTCTAGAAACTTCCTTTTGTAGGCGTGTCCTGGCCTGTACTATTTAAGGCCAGTCCACGCAAGGTCATAGGTCAAGTCTTTTCTATCCGTTTCTGTATTCTATGTCATCATACTTGCGTATTTGAATTAAAACTTAAATCACTTGACGTTTTAGGAGGTAGCTACCTAATCATTCTACCTGGGAGTTGTGATAACTGGAGCTAGTGGCAGCAAGTACCAAGGCAGCCCGGTTCCTGTTCCTACATAATCAAGCAGCCCGGAGCATAGCCTCACAGTAGCGCTGAGGGTTCGCACCTTTGGTGCTTTATTATAATATGCAGTAATAATGCAAAAATCCTAAATTTTGAATTCATTTTGTGTACTTGCTATAATTTATATACAGGCTGTTTAAAGAAAAATAAAACAAAAAACGCATATAATATATAATATATATATATGTATATATACTAATAATAGGAACTTTTCTCATTCTAACAACACATGTTAATTAAAACTTAACCCAACGTTTCAACTTCTTGCCGAAGTCCGCTTCAGGGGTCAACTGAAGTTGAACTTTCCGTGGTGATATATTAAACACAATGTAAGCAGCAAGATTACTGGAGGGTATGCTTACTGTTTAATATATGATTTGCAGGCAGCACAACCAGCATCCTGGAAGCTCTAAACCCATGTCTCTGTTAAACTTGTTGTTGTCAGGTTGTTATGGACTCTTCACTCCATACCATATCAATATTGTGATGCATACACTTTACCTCACTGCTATGTAATTCACACTCTTATTTCTTTCTTTCTAATCCTATCCATACATCGATCTATATATTCCCAGTTGTGTGCATCTTGCCTAATTCATTGCATATAAACCCTTTACCTCACGCATGCATGAATGGATTGTGAACAGACTATATCATTGTCAGCCACTCCCCTCTCAGTTCAGATTTCCCACGTGTTCAATAAGTTATAACAAGACTTGAGAGTGTATGGGATTTCCCTAGTGGCAGTGACTTTGGAGGGAGGAAAGTGGCCAGAGCTGAGACACCTGCGCTGCTCTACTCCGTTCTACTCCTACCCGTGGGTCGAGGCTACTGAACTCAGGTGTCATCTGTATCTGTAGAGCTTCCTTGATCTTTAACTCGAGATTCTTACTGGCTCTGTCTACAACTCCTACCTCTTCCCCTTTAAGTCAATCTCCTCACTTCACTAAGACTAACTGCGACTCATAAGACCAGCACAGCCACACAACTTCTCGAGGGGTCCATGTTGTTATCCCAGATTTGGTAATGGTCATCAAAATTTAGAAAATATAACTTGATAGTGTTAAGCTAGTCAAATTTCCCATCGCTGCCACAACATCAATCACGAAACATAACACAAAGTGTAATGTTACGTGTGTGCATAGGCAACAAAAAAGCAGAGGATCAGTGCATGTACTTCATTATAAAAAATGTGAAATGTCACATAAGTAGGAAAATAAGTCAAGAGCACATTAATAGTATGGAAGAAGGGGAAAAGCCTCATGGAAAAGGTGGGCTATATAAAGAGTAAGAAAGAGAGTACTGTTAGCCATTGATACAGCTAAATTTTACTGCACAGAATATACAGCGTAAAGTCAGAGTATAGCTAGATACTGTCCTGAGTGGTCATTTTCAATCAAGAAGCACTTTGGCACATATGTACACATGAACATTATCAGATATATTTCTTGCACAAGAACAGCTACAAACCCTGAATATGTGTCACCTACAATCACTATTTGAATGTCAGACAACTTACAGTCATAAAATTCATATAAGTTTAACCACTCAAGCTACAGTATTATGAAATCATCAAAATAAAACTTGAGCTTTGATTTTATTACATGTATACCCTTATAAACGCTCACCTACATGATAACATAGGAACCCATGATAGTGTACGAGTGTGTATACATGTATGTATGTATGTATGTGTGTGTATGTATATACGTGTGTATGATATGTATGTATGTATGTATGTATGTATAGAGCTGGGCGATATACCGGTATTATCGTTGCACCGCGATAAAAAACTGATATTGCCTTTTTTTCAGAAAACTGTTGGGGTTGTTAAACAAATGCATGAACTTCATGCGCACGACAGATTAAAGGAACAGCCACTTCGCGGTTTGCAAAAATGTCTGTAATGCGGTACTAGCAAAGTTTTTAAAGTAGCTAGCAGTGGTTGCAAGTTAAAATTCTGTCTAAAGAAAGCCAACATAGTCTTGCTCCACGGACTAACTTTGTCTGGATAAAATTTACTTTGTTAAATATTATTTATGAAATATCATATATCGCTCTAGCGCGATAATGCAGGTAAGTATCACATCGCCTGTGATTATCCAATATTGCCCAGCTCTGTGCATGTAAGTATGTATACATGTATGTATGCATGCATCTATGCATGTATGCATGTATGTATGCATGTATGTATGTATGCATGTACACTCAATCCCCTCTTAACCAGGCACCGTGGGACCCGAGGGTGTCTGTATCTCAGAAATGCCAGCTACAAGGGAAATTCGTAGTTTTCTCCAACATTATTCAATAAGTTTCAAGCTTTTTCCAAGCATTAAGTACAGTCCTCTTTCACTTGCAACCCTTAGTAGGCTTCTCTACAATTTTATGTAACCAGAAATAACCGGCTTGTGCTGACACAATTGGGTAATGGTGGTCAAATTAGCGAAATTGTGAGGCAAGAATTGATTAATTGAGTGGCTAACTTGTGCCCTGCCCTGTAAAAAGGCGTGCCTGTAATAGTGGTATTTGGATAAATAGGATTGAGCGTACGTATGTATGTAATGTTTTAACAGTGCAGACCTGTGTATATGTGTATGTAGATACAAACTAGTGTACTATGTGTTTTCATAAGCACTCTGAATAAGTCCACAGTGAGTGCACCTTTGCTATTACAAATATATTATATATAAATTACTATATACACATACACACGCACACAATTTAGCGAGTGAGATATGGAGAAACTTAATATATTGAAGGGCCAAGTAGAAATAAATTGGCGGTTGAATCAGAATTCTACAGATCAGAAATATCTCATCAGGAGTGAATTTTAGCTCACTGGCCAAGGTTCGTAAGTACAAATCTTGCTGCTATTAAATACGTATGTAATGTATTAGCACTATATTTTTAAATTAATGCTAGTATGTGTCTCACTATCATCATCCCCTGCTCACTTTCTTTCAACAGTATCTTCGGCAGATTGTACAACATAAAGAGAGAGGGCCGAGTAAATGAATTGCTACTTTCTATATGTACCACAAATTACACGGCCGGCTGACCAAAATAGCATTTCTCCTCTCAAATTTAATATTGAGAGGACATCATGTCTGTTAAAATTTCACTTCTTATAAGAAGCCTGTATAGACATGTACTATTAAAAACAAATGGGTGCATTAATTTTTGAGCATTGTGTGTGTGTTATTTGTGTATCGATATACAGGATTTCAACGAATTGCTCGTAAAGTGACTAGAGCCCAAATTTTTCCATCGCACCCTATATATTTTAGGTTGTCTAACTGTACATTAAATGAAAATATGTATGAGTTAGTCACTAGAGTATGTATATATATAATTTACCTTGAATAAAAGGTAAAAAGCCTCTTTTCTTATTAGTGTAGGTTAAAAGTTATTCAGGAGTTCCTCACCTCTTATATTGAAGTCCAAGAGTAGCTATTAGCACACTCTTCACGGAGGAACACCGAGTCTTCTTTTAATGATACTTTTGGACATGTGTTGACCCTGTGGAGTTGGGTTTCACTTCCTACTTCACAACCCTACATACAGAGAGTCACAAGTAAAATTAGCTTAAATACAGTTCAATTAAACTCAAGATCCTTAGATTGGAGTTTGTGCTCTGCATTATTACATTCCATAACACATTCATACATTAGACATTTTGTAGCCAGGCTACTTTAGTAGTGCATAAGTAGTTGTTCAAAATTTATACCTTCATCAGGGTATATTATCAAGAGTAAAATTTCAAGGTCTAACATTTTCAAAATTTCAGGGGGCAATCAGTGTTGAATCAGCAATTTCCGTAAAAATATGGATGAATCAGTAAGGTGGGAGGTTCTGTTCTAGGGACACTCCACATATGTTAAATTCCCTTCACTAGTGTTCACCTGTCCCAAACTCCGTTCCAGTGATGAACTCCACTCTGAAGTCAAATCTCTTCTCTCTCTCTCCCCGCCCCCCCTCCCCCTCGACATGTCGAGACAGAGGGGCACAATTTAGGTAAATTGATAGACCAACCAGAATGACAACAGGGCACCAAGTACTGTCAACACTATTTCTCATACAGTAAAGCTTAGTTAAAGAGACATCAACTGTTGAATATATTATTGTATATATTAATTTCAAAAGAAAAATGGCTTATAGTTTTCATTAAAAATTCCTCACTAGCAAGTACAATACAGTTATGGTGCAACAATGAAGACCACAGAAATTTGATTCAGTAGCTAATGGGCTTATTAGAAACTGCAAAACAAAAATGAGAGAAGGGTACTAACATACTTGCCCTATGCTACTTGAGGCACTACTGAAGAAATACCAGTCTTTGAATTGACCAATACGGTTGTTCAGTTTTACACCGCTTTAGTCTAGTGCGGACAACAACAGAGTACACTATAAGGTACCAGTTGTGTTTTCACTCACCGTAAAAATCCATGAACGCCAGTAAGAGCAGAACCAGAAGAGGAGATACACAGGCGTATCACTCTTGCTGTAGAGAACTTCTGTGGTATTAGCAACCCTTTACCATTTCTGATCTGGTGTTTTAAAATTAAACCCTTTACCAATTTCGAGTTTGAAACCTAGCACTATCGACCTTTTACCTCAATAATCAGGAGTGTTAGAAGAGAGGTGGTGGTAAAGGGTATCAACACAATATGCGTGCCGTACACGCGGTAGTGGGCACAGTGAAGATTAAGCTAATTTCTGCCTTGTGTGATCTTACTAGACTGATTTACAGGCTGCGACAGCAAGTAGAGAGCGCGGTGTTGTTCAATTTTATTAAGTATGAAAACGCTAATTAGTGATATCTAGGTGATTCTTTAAGTGTTATTGGATATGTGGATGTAGGATTGTAATTTGTACAAGTCATTGATCACCAATACTAGTGTTTGAAGTATTACCGTTGAGTTCATTACCTTGTTTCTTTGTTAATGCAGGAATGAACTAAAGAGGTTGCAGAGATGAACTTGAGATATTGCAGAGATGGAGCCAAAGTTCAGGAACTGTTGTCTGATGCATCATTTTTTTCATTTATTTGTACATGGTCATAATTATTTATTCATATTCTGGTAACAATGATAAATTTTGAAGGTACAGGATTTGTGTAGAACAGGTTGCACAAAAAGTGCAGTTTAACTTCAGGATTGCTGCAGGAAAGGTGTGTGAAGAATAGTTGCTTTGTGTAGGAAAGGTGCATAAAAAGTGCAGTTTTTGAGTACAGGAAATCTATAGGAAAGCTGCACATTTTCGCACAGACAGCTACCTAGAATGTACAGGAATAGTTCAGTTTTAATTCAGGAAATATGAAGGAAATGTGATATGATATATGCAGTACAAACCATATGGCATGTAAAGGAAATAGTGCAGTTTATGTCAAGGATATGTTCAGGAAATAGTGAAGGAAAGTACGCCCTATACAGTACCAGAAATGGTTACCACCAGCTCATCTGTCCTGAAGTTGGAAATGTGAAGGACATGTGATCTGTGAGATAGCTATACTTAACCTTTCCTATAGCAGGAAATTCCACTTTTCTTCCAGTGTTCATAGGGCCGACTGGATGAGCACTAATATATACTATATTGAACTTCTGAGCATACTTATTTGAGACTGAATTCACTTCATTACTTGATATGGCTCCTTCTTTAAACACAATTATCTGAGAAAAGGCATCTTTGGGCAAGTCATCAAGACATCCAATGTGTGATAAAACTAGTTTGTACTGCCCAGCTATACTCCCAGTATTAGCTGCAGACTCTGCATCAGTAGCAAGATAAGACAAATATTTGCCATCACTACAGGTGCTAACTGAGCAGAGGAGAGAAGATTGGTGAAAGAAACTTTTGGAATGTACCATGTTCCAAAGATCATCCACAGATTCCTTCTTTGTACAGAGGATCAAGAGAGGTTTCCTCAAATTCATGACTCCATCTGGAATCAATTGGTTGTTGTCTGCCCACTCCAGCATGGATGGTAGGCACCACAGCATCATGGCTGCATACTTGAACCCGATGGCGGTGGTCACAAAGCTAACTTCACTACTGCTCTTGGAGCTTCCAAGCCACTCTACTATGTTGGCAAGTCCAACCTGCTGATAATGCGTCAATGTGGATTTTTGGCTGAGAAGGAATCTCTCGGTGATGTCATTTCCATGTGTCATCAGAGTTGGGTAAATGAGCTCAGCACTGCACTGCTGGACAGTCACTATTTTAGGGACAACTCTTATCTTGCCTTCTTCTTCGTCCTTCTCAGACTCTGCATTTGCCCTGATGAGGATAGTAGTAACTCCTCTGAAATGATAGACTATATCTTGTTCCTTCTTGTTGGCTAAGTATTTGGTCTGCACTATCACAACAGCAGACAGAGTGTAGCTTTGGATGTTCTTGTAGAAACTATTCGTTACTACTTCATTGGTGTTCTTGACTTGTGAAAATTCAGTTGATGTAAGCACGACTTCAGAAGAATTGACTTGTTGGCAAAAAGTGCATACTTCAAATTCACTCTTTAGCAAGCAACATTGGTATTGTCCCTTGGAATCATGTGTTGCTGTATCCTTGTACTCCATTGGTAGGATGACAGGCAAGATTTCAGAGACAAGTGTGAAAGCTGCTGCATCTGTAGTTATGAACAAGACTGGCTTAAAAAGATCCAAGCAGCCAGAATTTCTGATGGCAGCACTGCCTAGCAAGCAAGGTAGAGCATACACAAGCTCTTTCAGTCCCTTATCTCTGCTGATGTTCATTTCAATAGGAATGTGACTACAGCTGAAATCAGTCACACGATCCAACATTGCTTCGATTCCATGTATTTGAGGCTCTAAAAGTAGTGGCATAGGACACTCTCCACTGGCAATCATATCTGCATAATCAACCAAGGGAGGTCCTGAACATTTGGTCAATGTTGGAGAAGTGATACAGGAACTAGAAGAATACGTTAGCAAGACAACAGAGCAATATATTTTGAATCCAGTCATGGCTTGATCGAAAGCCTCTTGCCAAATGACTAGAGAATAGTCACTGTGAGAAAGATGAGGAAGGCAATCAGTAGTACACACTATAACCTCATATTTGATGTTGTGATCAGAAAGAACAATAGAATCAGTGTCAGTAATCTGGTAGGATCGATAATGAGCACCTTTAGCAATTTCACTATCGGTCAGAACTTGTTTGGTTTGAAGGAGCATCTTAGTATCAGAAGCTAGTGGACCACCAATAATCTCCATAAGGCAAGAGGCATCAGCTATAGTATTAGAAACAATCAGAATCGGTTTGATAATGTTGACCTGGATCTGATGGAGATATCCAGTGTCACAAGCAAAGCCTAAGACATAGGGTAAGTAGCACAGCAGTTCAGGTATGCTTTGCTGTTGGATGCACACCTGAGGATTCTCAGAATATCGAATAGCTTCCATGACTTGCAGAAGAGACTTCTTTATATTAGCATTCACAAAGGAGTTGTCAGAGAAAATTCTGCAGGTGACAATCTTTCCCCACTTCTTTAAAAGAGGCGTTTCATCCTTAGTAAACTGTGAATCAGTCATCTTTGATTGGGCCATTGTGCGAGTCCAAGAAGAGAAGTTTTCCAGTTATTGGCAAAACGAAATAATTCTGCAGAGGGAACAATATAATAATAATTATAATGAATCAATTTTTATAATGAACCAATTTGAGTATGCAATTGAATTTGTGAAGGGACCACTTAATTATAACGAAGTAATAAAAACATATTGTAGCCACACAAGAATTATAGTTGTTGTAAACTGTGAATTTAGTAAAGAAAATTGCTGTGATAACACACAGCTAAAACTTTAATGCTTGTTATGACATTTTGAACAAAGTTTATTTATTCAACCAGATTCTATTTCAAAGTTCAACATGCATTGTCATATATAACATTGTTTTAGTTAATTCTATTGCAAAAGTAGCTACCTCTGCATTATGAACAATGCATTTGAATGCAAGCAATAAAGGCTATAAAACTTGTTAAATTACCAGTTTTTGTAGTGTATATTTATATGCTATTACATTTACTTACTGTTATAGCTTACCAATTTTATTAGCACTTTTTTTTTTTTAATAATCACAGTGTTTTTAAATTCCTGTATGATATGCTAACTTTTACCAACTAGCTACTTAAAATTAACTTATAAAAACTGATAACAACTATTTGTCTAATTAGATTTAAATTCAAGTTCCTCTCAAAAATAAGTGGATACCTTCTTACTCTAAAACTTAAACACAACTGTACATATTCTTTACAGACATATTCATCTTCTAAGTCACAATACAACTGCCCAGAAACTCACAGACTTTGTCTAACCACAGGTACCCTGCAAGACCTTCTGGGGGCATTTATGGTACAGGGTATTCAATGGTTATACCTTGTGGTAAGGCGAACATTTTGTGAAGTGGTGGTGAAATAAGTTCATTCCTTGCTGCACTGGTCAACTAGGTGGAAATAATCTGGTGGAGCTTACTTGTACCAAATCAATAGGCAGGTAAAGGATAGTATGCACAAGACTACTATAATCTCCTTCCAAAAGAACAAGCAATCTGTTAGCTATTTTATTGAGGTATCAAAATTGCTTGACCAATGAAAATAGTACATGGAAATGCTGTCTTCATAAGAGAAGAAGCTAAACTAGCCTGAAACACTCACCTGTATACATTTTCAAAGGGAAACTTTTAAGTCCATTATCTTCCCTGGAGTAACACTAGGGAGCATAAAGCGAACTACACGCTGGCTGCAGAAATTATTTGCTCACGTGTTTATGACGTGACGCTAGGGGGCGTTGCCCATAGAAGGTGGTACCTACGCGGAGTTGAAAGTTTCGCATTTTCTTAAGCGTTATAGCCCGAAATTAACAAAAGTAGCACAATAAAAGGTCTTAATTGTCAGTAATCTCAAAAATCAGCGCGTGACAGACAGACAGACAGACAGATAGAAAAACAGACACGACGACTACTATAACCCTCTCGCGCATGCGCGCTGAGGGTTAACTAGTCTCGCATAACCATACTCTTTACTAAACCGCTACGCTAAGCGAGACTATTAATTAGCTCATGTTTTCCTTAACATGTACAATGATAGGATCACTTTTACATAGCTATAATAATATACATTGTTTAATCATTACTGCTTTGATTAACATAATCATAAAACATTAACTACATTTCAAGCTCACCTCAATAAATAAGTGTACAGTACGGATTTACCATAAGGAAATCTGAGAAACAACAACTAAAAGAAAAGCGTCGTCGTACTGCGAAGTTTCTAAGCACGCTCTCCGCTTTTATAGGTAGCGACTGCCGATCCACGCATGCGGACGCTAACGAAGTTTTATTGACAGACGATTCTTACCTTCCACATTCGTTCTGGTTTGCGCGAACAAGTCTTGCACTAGGAATTGATAATGAGGTAAATAACGAAGGTTGTTGTTGCTCTTAATGTTACTTACTCCCACCTGTTTTTGAGGCCCTGATTGCCATTAACTCTCAATTTAACGTCCCATATCTACTATAGATAAATCTGCTCAGAAAATTATCTTAGAGACGGAGCTGAATGCAATATTTTTCTCAACTATCATATGCAAATCATGCAGTTTATACAGAATCCACTTCTGCATTTCACTAAGAGGTAAGAATAGCCTAATACATTTTGCCCGTAATAGCTTAGGTAAAACCGTGCCTTAAAGTGAGACTGGGTGGTTATTCAAGGTTCTAAGTCTAACTGACTAAACTTTTCAGCCCTTTCATCTATTAAATCAAATTGTCCAGCCATTTATCTAGCTCTTTATAGTATATATTTAACATAGCTAGGTATGTGGCTTGAATGAATTTGTCTTCAATAATATTGTACAGTATTTACATACTAGCCAGCTAAATAAAAAAGGTATAAAAGAAAGTAATAGGTACGAAATAAAATCTAGGTTATATTAAAATCTAGGGTAAATTAAGTAGCTAGCTGTTTGATATGTTTATAGCTATTTACTACTGCATATTAGTTTGTAGCTAGTTGCTACAGTTATTTTACCATATATACGTCTTTCTAATTTAGTTAATAGCTAGTTATGTATAGTTATAGCTAAAATATTTCTATTTTTAATTAACTAAAACTTTTCCTATTATAGTTATGGTTATTTCAGTTCTAGTTTTATCCAAATTATAGCTAGAAATAGCTAGCTGTGGGCCATTCTTTACTAAAATTGAAAGCACATAATAGCTTGATTTATTAAATGTAAGTAGCTAGTACCTGATACTTCATGTTTTTTTAAATTAATCAGACCTTTATTCAAACTATTTAAACACCACTTAAAATTTTTAGTTTTAAAGTTTGGTAGTTTTAGTTAGTAAAAACCAAAATGAGTCAGACTTACTTTTAGTACTGTGGCATGATCAGACAGTCCCCTAGATGTTGTCACAACAAGCTATTCGTAACTTTGCCAACCTTTGTCCAAGTATAAGGGAGTGATGGTGGATTTATACTGCCATATATAAGTTACATGCTAAATTTGATATAATAATTCAGTTTGAAAACTTACTCTGACAATGTAGTTGTAATGATAGTTCAAATGACCATAAAATAATATAATATTTTTATAGATTATCTAGTTACAAAAAACAACAACAGACAAAAAGAAACTATCTGATATACATGTGTAGCTATTTATTAACACTTGAGTTTATATTAGTAGATTGTATGAAGATCCACATAGGAACTGTAGACCCCTCACAGAAGCATTTCCTGCAATTATTAGAAATAAACTGAATATTGCAAACTTCATTACAATAATATTATATAGAATAAATGATTGGAACTAGCTAGTGAAATAAAGTTGGTTTAAACAATTTATGATGTGTAGGCATTAGTGTACTTATTCAAGTTGGCTATCAGTGAAGTATAACGGTGGCATATGCACTGGATGTTTGAGGTAATACATCTATAGCTATACACATTGCTATGGAGTAAAGCATTGCTAATTTTATTGTTACATTGGTTATAGATGATTGGCTACACCATTTGTAGGATTAATCTCTGTGAGAGCATTTACATGGCACATGAAAGTAGCGAAAAGTGTTCAATTAAACCTAATTCGCTCCTCTTGTGTATAACTCAACTAACTTGAACATTTACACAGCATAAATTAATTTGTATTACACTAGAACCACCTCCGGAGAACAACTTGGGACTAGGCTTGAGCTCACAACTCAGAGGTTGTTTTGTTTGCTTTAAAATGATAAATAATTTTTTAGGGGAAGTGATTTGCTCATCGGAATGTTCAGTTGAAATAGGAAACTCTTTATATCTTCATTGTCATTGTAACTACATTTTTTTGTTTTGACCATTCTTACCTAGTTCACATTTTGTTCGCTTGATGAGTGAACCTGTCAAGCAAAATTCCGTCTCTCTCCCCCCCCCCAAAAAAAAAAATTGTCTGGCCAGACTGTCCATGCATTCACTGACTGTCCAGAGAACTAAGCACAACTAGAGTATAAGCACAACTGGAATTCTTTGCACTTGAATGAAAATTTATCTGGCATTTTTTGCTATAAGACTGAAGAAAGAAACAATACTTATGAACATGGAAATCCCCACAATGGTTTTATTTTATTTCATTTCATGCAATCACAAATGATTTTTATTTCATTTCAATCACAACACTGTACACTAAAAATACAAAATTTCATGATGCAAGTTCAAATTATGTTATTCGTTAGAGTAAGCAAGCAGTCCTGCTCAGCGATCCACAACTTTGTAATTAACATGGCTTTTTTCAATGAATTAAGACATATACATATGAAACAACCATGAGATGGACAAGAAAACATGATGTGCAATCAAGAGGGGGATTTATGGGTTAAAACATCTGCTCATTGCTGGAATGATGAGCTGAACAGCCACCTGAAAGGAATGGATTTTGTCCAGGCAATGGCTGCCCTGTAATAGACTATTTCTGAGTATTCATCGATGATATCATTATCGCATCAAGAAAGAAACAAGAAAATGAAGGAAATCAAGAGTAGTCAAAGCTTTTAGATATGGGAAATTTGTTGGGATGAAACTTTGTGCAGAAACTATATTGAGCAGTTTGGATTGGATCACCTGGATGTACAGAAAGGCTACTTGAAACGTTTGGAATAGATCAAGTTAAAGTAATTTTTAATAAACTTGTAAAAAGCGTTTGATAATGACGAGAAGTTTGACCTCAGTCAGGTGTTGAAACATTATATCCACTAGGCCAGACCTGACATATTCAGTCAATAATGTGGGAAAGTTTTGTGCTCATCCTACTGTGAAATGTTGGACAGCAGTGAGAAAAATCATGAGAAGATTGACCAATGTTGTGATATTAAGTATGTCTGTCAAAGCCATAATTGATACATCGGATTACTCAGACTCAGAAACATAATTGATAGGAAATCAACCTCAGGCTACATGTTTTAAATTGCTAGTGAATCAATCACCTGGCAAAGCAAGGAATAATAGCTCAGTCAACAGCAGAAATTCATTCTCAACTGCCACACAGGATGCTTGTGGCTTAGATGACTTTTGATGATGATATACCATCAGATAAATCAATGAGGATAATCAGTCAGCCATTGCTATAGTAAAGACACCTCAGATTGATGGACACAATGAGAATGTGCCTCAAGTAGTATCATTTTATTAGAAATGAGATGCTCAGATAAAAAGAAAAGTTTTGAAGTTTGATGAATGTGAATTACCAGGAGTTTTGGCAAGTGAAGAGGAGGGTTGAAAGAGACAATTTTAGAACACTATCATAGGCTCCAACTTTTCTAAAAAATGCTTTAAGGACTCAAACCACACCCATCTATAATTTAATTACCATGCCCCTAATAAACATAACCATGCCCCAACCACACCCACATTAATGGAGTAAACGAGTAAATGAATTTTATTTTTTATTATGCAGTACAATTAATGGAGTATATAAATGAATTTTATTTTTTATTATGCAGTACAGTTGCATTTTTGCACTTAGTGAGAAGTTCTTCGCTAAAAATTGAGTCATGACAGCATTCTTCACTGTTGAACTTGATAGTCATTAAAGAAATTTTTGTTGACTGTTTCAGAGATGGTCGCTGATCAGTATGTACTTTTCTAAGCATGGAAAAGCCCCTCTCACTGTCAGCATTTGAAGCAGGAATTGACATCAAACCTGACATCAGCCTCGCCAACAAAGGAAATCTCAGCTCTCCATCAAAAAGTTTCATCTGACCAACCTCATATCAAAACCGCCCAGGTCTTGGCTTGTCATCTCCTGTGGCTGACTTGTACATTTATACAGTTGGATGTTCAGTTGGAGATAGCTGCTAGATGGCAAATACAGCTCACATCAAACACATGAGGATACTGATTCCTTATTAGCTTCTGAACACCTGACCTTGTGCCTTTCATCATATTAGTCGTGTCAGACATAAAGGCCAAACACTTGCTGAAATCTAGCCCATGATTGCTGAAAGACAATTTCAAGGCCTCAAAAAGGTTACTGGCTGTACCCACATTGCCAATAGGCATGTCAAGAAATCTAGCACGAACAAGAATAATACAGGACTTGTCCGTTTTATCATTTGACTCATCCATCATTATGGAAAAGAATTTTGACATATCATTTAGAGTTTTAGATAGAAAATGGGGGGGGGGGGAGGGGGGCCAAAGCTTCCTTGATGATTGCTGCCGATTTTGTGTGTCCACAGGAAAATTTCTTTGCTATGTTGGAATCTGGAAACATGAGACTGAAGAGTTTGGTGGCATGGTCACTGGTCTGGAAAGAGATATTATGTTTAGCCACAAACTGTGTCCACAGAGCCTCTGATTCAATTACACCTTGAGGTGCCTGTGGCTGGAAAAAAGTTTTCACTGACCTTGAAGAGCAAGCTGTGGCCATCTCTTGGTGATGCTTTCCATGTAAATGAGTTTTCACATTACTGAGCCCACCATTAGATATGCTGAAGTCCGATGCACAGTAAGTACATCTTGCATACGCATTACCTGTTATGTTTACATGAAATGTGTATCTCTATAACTATGACATATATACGTACCCTTGGAAGAAGTCTCAATTCCTGGAAACAGTTGAATCCAGCTTGGATCAAAATGACATAGTCGTTTGGGTTTCTTAGGCAGTGTAGGCCCAGGCAAAGAATCAGACATAATTTATTGAAGACACAACAAGTCTAGAGGTCTGAGGAATGAGACTCAGAAAGCAAGAAATTAGCTGTTCAGACCTGACCAGTAAGCAGTTGAGAGAGCTGGCAGCAGCTGCATGTGGCTATAGGCTATAGCAGCTGCATATTTAAAAATAATTTTGTACATGTATCATGTGGGTTATTATTTAGCTTATCTTGCATTCTTTAAAAACTATGCAAGCTTGCAGTTGATTTGTAGTTACAGTGTATACATGGTGACATTATAATCAAAATGGCAAATATGCAATGCATGCTCTGCTGGCCAGTGCTGGGCATGTGCAAGGTCAGCTGCTCTATTTATAGCTACCTATGTGAGGTCAGTGCTGTTTTAAGGACAAATAATAGAGCAGTAGCAAGCCTTTGAAGGACCAAGGACAAAGTCCAAAAATTAAGGACTGTCCTTAGGATTTAAGGACAGTTGGAGCCTATGCACTATATTATTACACATTAGGATATATATATATTGGTTGTTTCTCATTTTGACCTTGAACATGTTTTACTAAATTTTTTTAATCTATTTGCCCATTCTAATAGAAAATGTTTTGTTTAACTCTTATTAGACCAAATAATGTATACCGCCTGAAAGCCTGTCCCATAATTGTTCTCAGTTCAGAGGTTTATTGTATGTACTTACTATTTATTAATGCTTAATTTAGCAGAGAAATAAATATGCCACTTCTTATAATAGCATAAATACTTGCCCTCATTGTAAGAATTATACTGTAGAATTAGAAGTGTGCTTCCGTTAGTGATTTCAGCTACGTATACATTGTTCAATTGAAATTGAGATGGTGCATGATCCCAATATAAGTCTTCGCTATGGTGACAAGATAATTTTATATTAAATCCTGAAATAGTTGGTATGGTTGAAGCATCTAAATTAGGAAACTGTTCAGAGCCTAGGAAATAAGAGACAAGTGTAAATTGGTGAGTAATATGTCGGGTGCACTAATTTGTGTCTATTTTAATAGTTATGATTGTGAATACTAGCACATACTGTGATGTAATGAACAATGCATACATACATATATACATACATACATACATACACGCATACATACAGACAGACAGACAGACAGACAAACAGATGGACAGACGGACGGACATACAGACAGACAAACTGACAGACATGCGTTCATACACACACACTTATACATGTACTTAATGCTGCACGAGTCAGCTTCAACATGGGAAGATATTTCCCTCTTGATCAAATTTGCTTAGCATAATTAGATTAAAATGGATACCCTTATTCTATGTGCTGCTGTTAAAATACTGTTTTTGTCAAATAATATATGTGGAAAATCGCTGTTCAATTGAAATCACACGGCGGAGAAAGTGAAATAGCACGTAGCTAATGGAAATAGCATGGGTAAGTGTGCAGCGTGCAGCATTAACTTGCAAACTTACAGTTCGAGTAGTTTCTAGCTGGAGACAATGTCATTCTTTACCACAGAAGCTCTACCCAGTATTAGACGGAATGCTTTTCAACAGATTAGGAGGTACCATAGTTGAAAATGAAGCTCCAGCTGAAGCTAATCCTGAAACAAGGAGGTAGTGATGAACTATATAGTGTAGCTACAATTGCAATTGACTTTTTAAAAAGCTGGCCTACTGTTAGCAAGTGATAGCACTGGTAACTTATGCTTGAAATAACACTCTGCTCTGCCTCATGCTATTTCAATAGGGTTACTGTGCTATTTAATCGGAATATCACGGTTACCTTGTTATTACTCATACGAATACACACCCAGTCAATCTGAATACCACCTTACTGTTCTCCATACATTCTCGTGCATTAACAGTTGCTTTTTAGTTGTGACTTAAGGGCAGCTGTATTTAGAAGTAAGAACATGCTAAATAATCAAATTGCAAGAAGAAATATTATTTACTTGATTCTATAATGTAGAAAAAAGTGCTTTATAACTTTCTAACATTCTGTAAGAAGTACTTTGGAGCATTTAATATTGTGCGTGATGTAGAAATACTCCAAGAAATATTATTATATAATAATAAATATTATATTATGTTTAAAAAGCTTTGGATTTTAGTAGTTTGCATAGTGATACCTATTAATGGTATATACTTCTCTGCTGCAAAATCATCACCATCATCATTTATACCGGAGCATTTGTACACACCATCTTCCAACTGGGACAAGTCACCAACTAGACAGAAGTAAGTGTTCCCTCTTCTAAAATCTACTCTTAGTGACCGAATGTTTTGATTGTTAAAATGCCACAATGGTGGTACAGTTGAATAACAGCATATTTGGTAAGTGTCTAGCGTTCCCATCATGAACATTCTTCGATTATCTTTGATATAATATTATTAATATATATATTTGTTATTCACATTATACAAGTAGTGTGACAATTCTAGTAACCCACTATCAGATAAAGTATTCATTACTAAACACCGTTTCATGGCTACATTTAGTATTTCATAGAATTAACGGAATCTTTTGATAGAATGCCATAATGCTCAGGGATGCATTACGAATACATTTCCTGAGCTTTGTGAAGCTCAGTCACAAATACCAAGGCATTATCGTAAAATGGGCATATTAACTACAGCTCAATGCACTAATTGTCTAGCAAATTAGCGTTGGTTTGATGAAAATGACATAATCATTCATACTAAGTAAAAAAATTGAAAGCTTAGTTTAAGTTTAGTTCTCAAAGTTAGCTACTTGAGTTCTTAGTTTTTAACTATTTCTTCAATATCACGCAGAAAATAACTTAGTTTTTTAAAAGTTTTATGTACTATTAATTGACATAGTTCTAGCTTCAAATTCTTCAAATGAAACCCAGAAATAGCTAGTTGTTTTAGTAACTTTTTCACAACAGGTTATAATTAAAATATTATATTTCTACGAATTTTTGTATGTACAAAGCTTTTGTATATATAGTTATGATATGTTTATTAGTATAGCAATTTATTCCTGACATAATAATAGCATACAAGAAAGTAAGGAATGGTAAGTTTTTTCATCAGGTTAATGGAGATTGCGTCTTCTAAAGTGTTCATTTTCAGGACCTCTACAGTTTAGTTTCTTTCTAATCAAAAGTAAACTACCCAAATCTAATGGGTTTTGGTTTTAGTTTTATTTAACCAAAACAAAACTATCTCTGATAGTGCAAAACAATTGTCATTAACCTTCATAATCAATAGTGGCTTTGTAATTATTGTATTTTCTTACTATAAAATTCAACAGTTACTAATGCCAAAAAATGAGTTCCATTAAGATTCTTTCCATGACAGTAATATTTGCCATTATTTATACTAATCGGTGAAATTACTAAATGCCTATTGCTTGCAATTACTGTCACATCCCTTCTAGAAGGAGAAAAAAGCCAAGTATAAGAACTTTCACTTGTGATACACTTTAGCAGGAGGTTTGTGTAACTTCGTACTTTTACGTAGCCACCAGGAGCAACCATAGTGTTGTCTTGGACTAAATTAAGGACAACATAGAAAAGTATGTAATTTAATTTATTTAGTGTAATAATTTTAGACTTGTTTATTCCCAATATTATTCAATTCAACTATTTTGATTCTCATTTAAAAAGAACTAGTGGTGTGCTTCAGCACAAAATGGCAAGTGAGTTTATAGAATAATAATTTACTTTTTTACCTGAATAAAATGAGAACTAACTGTGAGCTACAGCCCTTAGCACAATTTCTATATTTTTGAAATGAAAATGTTATAACTTGACATACCCAAGACTAAGAGTTAAACATAGCTTTTCTATAGGCATCTGGAAAATAGTTTAATGTAAAAGTCTCTCCCTCTATCCTAGCTCATTATTCTATAGTATCTGGTAAGTATGGTAAAGTCAAATTTACCTTTCCAATTTTCACCAGGTTGACTTTGGAAAGGAATACACAGTGTTGTGCACTAACTTCCTGTTCTTTATTCAGCGAAGCGAGCGGAGCTGACTCTCTCATGATTTCGCAATATATATATATTTGGCGAGCGAGCGTAGCGAGCGAGACACTTACAGGGTTAACACAATTGAAAATCGGGGATGTTTGTTTGTTTATTATGTTAGGACGTACGTAAGGCATTGTTGTACTTTGACTATCGCGTTTTTATGTTAGTTCGGTGGTCGACCCCGTCCCAAACTTCACTAAACAGAATCCTCTGTTTATCGATCAGTACCCATATCACCCTAGAAATTGAATTGTTTACCGTTTGATTTCTTTTACTAGGGTGCAGTTAAAACGTGAAAACTTACGGGACTTCCATTTCTATTCGAGTTAGTTGCGGTGGTAAGTCAATGCGCTCTTTGGCATGGTTATAAGCCATACGCAACAGTATTTACTTGAAAATACATTGTCCACTAGACTAACCGCGAAGGTAAGTCTTGTGTAAGTGTATGTCCAGTTTACAGCCACTATTTAGCTAAAGAATATCACAAAGAAAACGTTTAAATAGCGTGTATTGTTTGTTGTTGTCTATGGTACTAAAATCCCTTTTCAGTGTATGCGTAATTTAAAAACTCTTATTTTCAGTAGCTTCAGTGTTAGAAGTCAAAATCATTCATAATAATCTTTAGGCTCGCTCGCCATTTGTGCTGAAGCACATCACTAGTTAGGTCTAGAAATTGTTTTTGTTCTCGCGTGGGCGTACGTGTGCACCTTTTCTCCTACGCGCTTGCGCGGGCCGGGTAACCTTCTTAGCAACATTTTGTTTTGTTTACCCGCCGTACGAAGTAGCGATACCCAGTGAAACAAATTCTGCGAAAGAGAGATAAAACGTTAGAAACGCTCGGTCAAGAGCTTTGAGGGCGTTAGAAACTCCAGAAGAAAAATTAGTAAGGAGAGAGAAAAGAAATGAAAAAGACAGGGCAAGGAGGAGGAGAGCTAAAACTAAACAGTAACAGGTAGCAAAGTAAAGAATCTTTCTTTTTGAAAAGCCATTAAATGTTCCTAGCCACACCAAGCATGCATGGAATAGCTGCAATTATACAGGGAACATGCATCGCTCGCTTCGCTATTTTGTGCTATTAGAGCGTATCACTAGTAATAGTTTGATGGAAAACATTAAACGGAGTTAACGGAAGAGCGGAGGACAGCCGCCTAGCTAGACATGCAGGTAAAGGTCAAAGTATAGGTGCATGCGAATATTTCACCACACGACCACAAGCAACAGAGAAGCAGGTCTAGGGAGACAAAGTTGCCCATTGTACATCACAATCCAAGGTGACGGTCCGGGAAAAATATGGCTGAAGGGCTGAGTGAGGAAGCTCTAAAAACCATCGTCGACAACGTAGTTGCCAGGCTGCAAGAAAGCAACACAGCAGCCACAAGTACGCGAAAAGAAAGGGTTCAGGAGGGGATGGACAGAGTCAGCCCCCCTCCACCCTAGGTGGGTGTGAAAATAAGTGGGGCCGACTAGCGCGGCGAGGCGAGGAGAGTCTTCCCTTTTGTAGAGAGGGAGCGCCCATTGAGTTCGTCGGAGATAAGACTCCTAGCTGGTAGTAGGGTAGGTAGGAAATAGGAGCAAGACTGGTTAGTATTCCATAAGTGAGCAGGAAGGGGGCCAGCGTCTAAAGGGGGGGGGGGGGGGGGGTCAGTAAGTGGTGGGGATTAGCCTAGTAAGAAAGTGCTGAAAGGGGACAGAGACCTAGTAAGAAAGTGGAGAAAGGGTCAGTGCCCTAGTAAGAAACAATAAAGGGGTCAGCACCCCCACCCCCTAGTAAGAAAGTGTAGAAAGGGGCCAGCGCCCTAGTAAAAAAAGTGTAGAAAGGGACCAGCGCCCTAGTCAGAAAGTGTAGAAAGGGGCCAGCTCCCTAGTAAGAAAGTGTAGAAAGAGGCCAGCGCCCTAGTAAAAAAATGTAGTAAGGGCCAACACATTAGTAAGAAATGGTAGAAAGGGGGCCAGCGCCTGGTAAGAAGTTGGAATAAATGGGGCCAGTGCCCCCAGTAAGAAAGCATAGGAAAGGAGCCAGCGCCCCAGGGAAAGGTAATAGAAGAGAGGTGGCACGCATGCCAGAGAGAGCAGGCCAGGGAAAGAAGGCTGAGTGCATAAACTGGCTAGTGCAAGGAGTAGTATGGTACTGAGGAGGGTGCATGCAGGGCAGCACACTGTAGACATACTAATTACCATGTGTTTCACAGATGTGGAACATAGGGCATTCGCCAGAGGAACTGGCAGCACTGGGACTGAGGTCATTTGCATCTGCCCCTGCTAGCAGTCACAAAAGTGGGTGAGGCAGCCCTTGTGGGTGTGACAACGATCAGTGGTGAGCAACTGTTACCCCCATTCCCATTCTACCATACCCCCTCTCTCCTTTTCTCTTCCCCGTCCCATTCCTCTTGTACCCTATACCCCTTATTTAGCTAACACAGCAGTGACTCCATACCAATACACCCATCAGCTGCTCACACTAGAGAGTTGCACAGAGACAAAGTAAGCCCTGGGGCCAGGTCAGCAACAGATTGTGTTCCCTTTGGTGGCAGAGACGTGGGCATGGTTGGTAGACAAAGTGTTACCGTTTGGCCTGCGGTCAGCACCATTAATCTTCTTGGCAGTGGCTGATGCCTTGCAGTAGATGATGGAGAAAAAGGGGTCAGCATGGGTCAGGCATTACGTCAACAACTTTATCACTGTGGGGCGGACAGCACCGGAATGCAAAAAAGTGCTGAATCATGCACCAGGTGTTTGAAGAGGCCGGCATGCCCGTTGAACCCGAGAAGAATGAAGGCCCTGCCAAGGTCATCACATTCCTAGGTCTCCAACTAGATACTAACATGATGGAAATCTGGCTGCCACATGAGAAACTGAGGAGACTAAAGGAGCTGGTGACAAGTTGGACAGGGAAAAAAGCGGGAAAGAAAAGATACTTTCTCTCACTTCTCGGGCTACCACGGCTATTTCAATTTTTGAAGTTCACGGAAACTTAAACACACCCCCAAAAATTTTTTTCCGGGCCCAACTTCCCCAGCAACCACGGTAGCAACCAACGAATAGAATTGTTTATTCAGCTATACTGCTAAAAATAGTATAGATTCACGTGCCTTGCCAGTGAAAGTTCAAATTCACAAAAAAAAGAGAAAAATAGCTGTCTGAACCGGTACTGCGGTGGAAAAATTTTCGTGCTAAATGTGATTCTTTGGAGTCTCTGGAAGTTTTTGAAGGTATCAGCTGCAAAGCATCAAAACAAGCAAGCATTTAGCTACGTTTTGCAATTTGTTCCATATTATTTGCCGATTAGTTACAATCTTTCATAGCTTTTGTTATTGTTTTGTCATCCCAGTCTAGTTACATCAGGATCATACACGAGAGTGGGGTATCCAGGCGCCACTTATGCTGGAAGAGTGTGCTCCATCAAGATTTTCATCTGTGGCTGCCAGAGTCGTGTTGGGCAAGTTGTTGATGCTCTATGTGGTACAAACTTGACTTATAACATCCACACACTATAAACGCCAGACACAACATCAGACAAAATACCAGGGACACTGAACATAACTCCAGACCAAACACCAGACAACAAAACAGATTTGACATCTCACAGTGACAATGAAAACAATAACAGCTCCCCTTACTCTAGTCCCTTCCAGCAGGCTTGCCCCTACTCTATTTCAGACTTTGACAGTGACGACCAAGATGCAATTGACAAGTCAAACGCTGACAGTGACAACCAACATACAATTGACAAAAACGAGTCAAACGCTGACAGTGACATACAAAATATAATTGACAATAACGAGTCAAACACTGACAGTGACATACAAAATATAATTGACAATAACGACTCAAACGCTGACAGTGACATACAAAATATAATTGACAATAACGAGACATGTGACTCAAACACAACACTTCCTACATTTCCACCCCCAGAAAGTCTGACATACATGTAGACAAAACATATTTAAACAAAACACCCCCAATACATACACAACAAAACTCATTGAAAGACGAAAACGAATTAACATCAACACTTAAACGAAAATGGCACATGCGAATACAACGTAAGAAACGTAACAAACGGCACATGCGAATACGACGTAAACAAATATTTACTACAAATACGATAACGTAAACAAATATTATAACAACCGCATGGGGCATTCAATTTCCCAGGAACTTGATGGACCCAACAGTACATCACACTCGGCTGTAACATCTAGCCATAATTACAGAACAATTGGACGCCTCAACTTCCATCAGGACAAGGTTACGCCTTGCATGATGCATCATCAAGAACAGTGCTGGCTTCTCCACGTGATTGGGTGCAACATGGAAGATGTTACTACCATCCTGGTAACATTGAAGGAAGACGTAATGCAATTGACTCACTGCAAACTAATAGGTGAGTATGTTCTCTTCTTAAGCAAGTTGAAATCTTGCTTTGTGGTGGCTCTGAAAAGAGCCAGTTAAATAATAATTAAAATAAGTTGAAATCTTTTGCTTTGTGGTGGCTCTGAAAAGGAGAAGGAGGATTGTCGAAGATGAACAGGCCTTGACATTGCGGATACTTCCTCTCAAACAAGGAAATTGCCTTGTGAGTCTAAAAAATGATTTTGTATGTCATTATAATTAGTGAGCATTAATAAAGTGCACTAGCTAACCAAGTTGTAAAACGAATGCACAATGCTTAAAACAATTTATACAATATTATCTACATTGTTTCAGACCTGAGAGATGAGCATGGTATTTGTGAAGTATCCGTCCGTCTGATGCTCCAAAAGCAGGGAAGCCTTCTCGCCCTCATGCTCCAGCAGTCCTCCAACCTCCTCCACAAATTCAGATACCATTATGGCTTGTCCCAGCGACTTTTGCTTCAGGACCAGTTGGGAGCCGTCTGACCAATGGAATGATTGGTCCGCATTCGAATAATAAGTGGACTCGTCATGATAGATCCGAATAACTGGTCTTAAGGTTGGATCTGGAGATGGAGAGTGGTAGTGCCATGTTCGCTTTTCCAGCAACATCAAACGTTCCAAGTAGGCTTCACGATCAGCAACCACATCTGGCCTTTCATGCCCGTCAAAATAAACACCTTTAGTATGCTGCTGATACGAGAAGCCTAGATCATGCAGCCATAAGGAAACGGTATTGCTCACTTCAACTCCATGTGAGGCCTTAATCCACGAAACAACATCCATCAACGTCAGATTTGGTTTCCCCTTCACGTTTGCATTCAGGTGAACAAAACTTCTACATTCGCTCTGGAAGTTCTCGTCAGAGATCAATGATGACCACTTTGGATGCCTGCCTCTTCCTGACTCCAATTCATCCTGCAACTTCTCATCTGTTACATCCTCAAGAGAGGAAATGGTTCCAAAGAAGTCAACAAAAACTTCCTTTGCCCACCGATGTATTACCCGAGAATTGAATCCAGTGGCCATTGAAGACAAGTTGCATGCTTCCAGTATTCCCATCCCCGAACTAACAGCAGCACCAAACACCTGAAGGACTATAGCCTTTTGGATAGCAAATGTTGTGTTGCGTTCTACCAGTGACTGTAAAATATGCATGCCTTGTTCAATCACAAATGAACGTTGCTTTATTACAGCATGCAACACATCCTTCGATGGGGAGGGTGATGGGGCAGGTGAGGGTGAGGGTGAGGGTGATTGGGCAGGTGAAGGAGAGGCTGAAGGAGAATGTGGGACTACTTGCTGTGGTTGTGGGGACATAACATGTCTACCTCTAGGGGCTTTTGTAGCATTGAGTTTTTTCAGTTCCTTCAACTTCCCTTCAGCCTTAAAATAGGAAGATCTCTTGGAAGGAGTAGCACAATTAGTGGTGTCCTGCAGCAACTGCGATTCACTTCGCGTACGCTTGCCGGTAGTACCAGTAACGCCATAGTGGTCGAACCAGAAGCCATATCAAGCGATGCAAGCGCGACTATAAAGGGGAATACCCGTATTACTGGTGGGTAAAGCGTTGCGAGGCACAAACCAATTACGATTAATACGATTAATGACGACGCGTAGACGAAAGTTTGCCGTCAAATAAAATGGCGAATAATGTATTGCAGTCTATGGGCGATGCGCGGTTCTCTACCTTCTATGAGTTAAAGTGATTTTGTAGCAGTTGGAAACAATATTTGGAGGAGTAACAATAAGGTACATGCATATCAAAAGGCTGTATTTTGTTTCTATATGATGAATTCAAAAAGTTCACTTTTTAAGCTGGACGCAGTGTGGAATAAATTAGAAAACTTTAGATGCCGCGTTTAGGCCGATTTTCCCAAAACCGGTCACATATGTGTACTACTTAAATTCTATCATCTCATCAATTTTCATAAATGAAACAATTGATAATTTTATTCAACAAGAAAGTCTAATAACTTTATTTACACTGCTGAATCCTGTAAATATCAGAATATTTCATGGGACACAGTAGTTAGAATCGACTGCTTTTAATCTTGTCTCTTTAGAAGAACACCTCACCAGTTTGCGCATTCCATCTGCTGTACGAGCATAAGAAACATAAATATAGCTGAAAACAGACGAGATGAGCAGAACAGCGCCCGAAAAACTCCATAAACTTCACTAAATTTATTTCTTACAATATGGGCACCTGCGTTACCGCCCCTTTCACGTGCAACGTTGCGCGCTTAAATGACTTGTATTCACATGACTAAATTGCTTCCCTTAAGAACTAAATGCACTCCACATATACCGCGCTTGCGGACGTGTCAACTCAACTTGGACATAATATAGAGCTACCAGACCCTTTCCTTCCTCCCACCCACCAATATAGGGAAGGTAAAGGGTCGGCGACGCCAGACAAGTAATTGGGTTGATTGAGTCGGTTGGGCTAGGTGAGTAGATCGTTATTATCAAGAGGAAAGCTTTATGCTGGATGTATGGGGGCGGGTGGAGGAGACCTTTATATGTTAGGTGGGTAGTGCACTTGACCCTTGTGGTGCAGTACCTGGTTCTAATTTTCTATGCAATATATTTTACATTATCGGCCACTTACTTCCAACAAAAAGCTTTGATTTGGCTAAAAACAAGTCTCTATTCCCAAGAGTACCTCTACAAATATACATTCCTGAATCATCTCCAGTTAAATTTTTTATAGTTAAAGTGAAGTCGAAAGTATGATTTTCTCCTCCCTCTTTCATCCAATGAGGAATATCCCAGCTACTGCAAAACATTTGAACACTCTCGCCGACGTAGGCCACCACAACTTGAGGACTAGTATAGCCATAATGCTGTTCCCTAGGTAACCTGGCTTCAATTAATATCAATAGGTGGAGTAAAACATAAATCATAAGGTTTATCTAGATATAAATTATTACTATTTATATTCCTTTTTAGCGTCCACTGTGACACCTAAGTTCGTCGTTATTAACCCTCAGAGCGTGAGAAGTTTATGGTAGTAGTCTGTCTGTTTGTCCGTGTCTTCTGTCACGCTCTCATGTCGGAGAATATTGAAAATTAACATTGGATATTGGTACACTGACTCTTTTTTTTATTTATTTCTGACTTATTTTGAGAAAATGCAAATTTTTCAGCTCAGCTTATTGGCAGCGAGACACTCCACAATTGAAATTCGGGGATGTTCGTTTATTGGGGAGCGAGCGGAGCGAGTGAGACGGGGTTCTAGAATTCCTGCGAAAATGCCTTTTTTCTAATCACAAGCGGTTGCTGCGGACCAGTTACTATCGCATTGATAACCCTTTACCCAGATGTTTTTAAACTTCGCCGTATAGGGCTCTTCAGGTGACGTCAGGAGTCACATGATATTTGAGCGGCAAAGTACTGGTGTACAAGCTGCTATGGTGCTTTGTATTGTGTTTGGTTGTTCAAAGCGATCCTGCAGAAATATGGACATTTCATTTTTCAATTCCCCAACCCCAGTAATTTTCAAGAAGTATGTTGTCTAAGCAAAAAAAAAAAAAAAAAAACGCAAGTGAAAATTTTAACGCTGTATCTAGAGTTGGACTTGCAGAAAAAATCATGAAGAATCACAGAATTTGTTCAAAGCACTTAAAGTGCTGCTCATTTGTTGGATGAAACAAAACCAGGTTGCCTACCCTTCACTTGGGTCACAATATGTCAGGTGCTATGATTTCTACAGTTCAAGGAGGGTATATGACAGCAGGAAAGCTAGGGTAGCAGCCAAGAATGAGGTGACACATAGTTTTACTTAAGGTGTTATGACCAAGTGGTTTACTTGTGTACCACACTGCTTCAGTGGGTTTGCTTGCTGGTTGTAAATAGAATGCAGTTGCTGAATCAGGACAAAGGGAAGTGTATTTCTTGAACAACCGAACAATGCATCTTTCTGGATTATCATTGTTAGAGTGCTGAATAACAACTTTGAGCAGCTAAAAATGATGTGATTGCACACAACTATTCAGATTGGTTTAAACGACTCTCTATATGATTCAAGTAACAACAATCACAATAGAAATGAAATTTGTATGAACGCATTACCTGCTACAGCCCATTCTTCTTCACAAACAGTTGATGTAGAGAAATCTGGAATCTGAAGTCTCAACTTAGACTGATTGCCCAGAAAATGTTGAGCAGATGAAAATAACAATAGAAAATCTTCTGATGTGGGTTAGTCAGCTCCATTTCTGAAGAGACTTTTGTTAATGATGACGTGGGAAAGTTTTACACAGGGCTACCAAATCTGAAGATTCTCAATGCTATTTACAATACTGGGCCAAAATTACTATGAACTTAGATTGATGGCAGAAGAATTAGCTGAACAACTACAAAACAATCAGGCTCCAATCCTTAGCACTGCCTTTGACGTTTTAAAAAATAACATTGAAACCATACTTTAAATAACATATAAAATACTCCTTCATCAATTGTATGAAGTCTAATGTGGCTGTTCTGTCAGCTTTCACTTCTCTTTAGGCATCATCTAGCTTACACCTGCAGATTGAAAATGCATGGAACTGATGTATAGGCAAGGTTCCCTCTTTTCTCTTAACTAGTGAAATCAGATTTAAAAACTACATTCAAGGGCGATTGTTTTACCCTCAACAGTTCAAATTGAAAAGAAGGCAATATCTATTAAGGGGAATAGGTACATTCTATAATATTTGAATCATAGATCATTTTTTTCTTACCAACTATTGAACTCGGTACTTACAGCTGTCTATTATGGCACTTAGTTGAGTTCAGCTTTTTGGTAAGAAGAAAATAATGATGGTGCTAATGGCATTGCTCAGGGATTAACAGAAAGGAATGATATTATTGTTAAACCATTTAATTGAACTAAATCATTTAAACATCTTGGATCCATCCGATTTTAAAAATAACATTAAATTTTTTATTTGGTTAATTTTTTTTTGTTTATGCAGGTACGTAGGCATATGTGGTATACCCCCACCTTACCCTGCTTTAAAGCAACTTTCTCTACTCCTGTCACTGGCTCACTAGATAAAGCCAAAGGTTGGGCACAAATAAATGACATGATACATCACTATTATGGAAAGTCAGTGCAGGGCTTCTCACTTAATAAAGAACCAAAGGAAGGGTATGTAGGGCTTTCTTGCAAAACAAAAAATACAAGAGCGTTTACATAAAATAAAGTGCGAAAAGCCAAGTAATCAAGTGAATAGTTTTACAAGTGCATAGCAAACACTATTCAATTATTTCATTTCCAACGAATAATCAGTGAGCTAACATTGAGTTCAAAACATATTACAGATCTAACAGTGATAAATAGTGTATAATTAATAATAATTTGAAAACACTTGGCCTATATTTAGTTTATAATCTGTCAATATAGTGATGCACTTCTGTATGCCACATTCGTTAAAGACACCATGGTGCCTGCAATATTTGTAATATTTCACCATAAAGTAATCATACAACACATAAAACAAAATACGTTATTTGCACGAAGTAAAAATTTTGCAGTATTTCTGCCATTTAAATTTGAATATAGATACTTGCATTAAAAAGCAGAATGTATATGCTACTACCATAGTAGAAAAATAGATTTTTTAATGATAGTATATTAAAGCATTAGGCACACACTTGTAGCAAAATACAGGTATTATAATAACACCTAATTGGAGATTATTGAAAGTCACCATCAGAAACTGAAAGAAGAAAATAACGAACTAGTTTAGCAACTTTTGGGCAGAAAGTATCGTCTCTAACGACAGGATGTCAAGTCTAAACATTTTTTTTCTTCAAAGATTAACTTTGATATAAGCTTATTGAAAGCATGTTTATAGATAGCTGAATGTAGTTAAACCAAGCAGGCTTATTTTCCTTTGTGAAGTAGCTACTACTCAATCGATGGTTACAGTGAATGTTAACATAATTTAACTTAGGGTCAACTATAGTTTTTTATGAACCTAGTTTGGTTAGTCGATATGTCAATTACCTATTGCAGTAGTCAATTCCCAGTACCTAATTTTATATAAGCCAGTAAATTAGTACTGTATTGATATTTTCATAGGAAGCAACTGAATAGTGACCCACATCTGTTACTCCTGATTCATAGATGAAATTATAGTGCCTGATACGATATGTATAGTAAACTAAACTTAATATTTATTATTGCACAACAACAAAATACAATATTGGTATATTTCCACAGCTGCATTTAAAAATTGCACATTGTACTATCCTTGGTATATAGGTGATTATACTAAAAATACTAGTGGTCAAGTTTGTGCTGGAGGGAAAGTCAAAGTAAATATTATGGTATTGCTCCAAAAAATCTTTCAGAAAACTATTACTAATATACAAGCAGCTACATGCAGCACAATTATAGAGTAACTCTGATAGTATGAAGCAAGCACTAACAGAAATGCTTTCTAGAGGTAAATGTATTATCGAGTGATTTTTAAAGTCAAAGATTGCAAATAGTATGAATAATTGAACTACATAATCACGATTCTTTCAGAAATTATTCTTTCCAAGTTTTTTCAAACTACTAAAAACAATTTGTTGTGTGCTCATCACACCAAATAAGGTGTAGTAGCTAATATTATTGAGAGAGGCACCTAATGAGGTCTGAGAGACAAACTTTTATTATTGAGTAGTAATGCACACCAATAATGTGTTGCTATAAGTGGTTGTGATGCATACCAAAAAGTTTTTTACAATGTATGTGGCTACTTACTTCGAAGGCTCAATTGTGTTGAGAAGTACGTATGCCACTTCTTATAGTAACACACATATTGACCCTCATTGTCCAAATTGTATTGTCTTATTAAAAGTTCACTACCATTGCAAGTTTTAACAATATTTATGTTAGGAAATTGAAGAAGTCGGCTAAAGATGTCCCAGTTTATCTCTTCCTGATGATTACAAACTAGTTTTATGTTCAATCCCAATGACGTTGATATTATTGAGGTTTTTAAACTAGGAAAATTTTCAGAACCTAGGGAAAAAAATAAAAAGATAGCAGACAGTTAAATAATAGTTATTGTATGCACTTAGTAAAATTAGATGATGTGTACCTAGTAGCAAGTGTCTATTTACTACTTTTATTCCACTTTCCTGTATTCACCTGGTCCCCACTAAATATCTGATAGAATCTAGGATAGTATATACTCTTACAATAAAGCTCATTGTATTGTACTTAAAAACCCATAAGGGTGACTTGTAATCCTAAAAATACGAGTGATACATATGATTAGGTATCTTACACACCTTTGCATTTGTACTGATGAAGTATAAATACTCAAAGGAACAAAAACAATGTTTACATGTGACCTTTAGTATTTGAATTTTTTGATAGAAGTGAATATTAAAAATCCCTATGTGTGTAGTTGTTCATACTCAGCTAATCAAAACTGAAAACTGCTGTGAACTAGATTTTGGGAGCCACATAGGATGTAAGCACAACTACAGTATTTTAGCATTTAAAACCTAATGTGTCAGCTTGCTAAAGTCACTCAAGGTTACAGCAGTGATAGTATTTGGGGGGCGTAACTCCTCCCAAGCACAGAGCGTAGTCAAAGGACAACCCAGCTAAGCTTGCTAACCAGAATTAAAGTTATGCACCATCACCAGTCCGCAGCCAGGGAGTTGGATACCTTGCCGTCATTGACCTGACTAGGGATGCAGGTATAGGCAGTATGCACAGTTTTAACCCAAATAGTTCACTTAACTAGGAATTTTGACTACATATTTGTATGCATTTACAACACAATAATATATACGAATGATTTGATACAGGTTAGAGTAGTTTAATTATGAATATTGTTATAATAATTGTGAACATATGGTAAAGAATGGTATAGTATAGTAAAGTTAGCTAGCTAGCAAGCGCGCATTAGTTTTCCTCTTGTTCGGAGACGTCTTTCATCTGAATGAGAGAGCTATGCTGTGTCGACTTATGTTGGTCCAAGTTAAAATTATCAATATAATCAATGTAATCAAACTAACTTACAATCTAATGAGTTAAGTATAACAGTAAGGAAAGTCAGAGTTGTAATTGTGAAAACAGAGAAAATGAGACAAACTGAAAGAGTGAAAAAGAGTTTTCAATTCTCCCAGCTGAGTGAGTGAATAAGATTATGATAATTGTCCCCCCAAAAAAAAGAAAAAAGAATTAATCATAGTATATAGTCATGGTCTGTGGTTAATTAAGTGTGAATTGGGTTCAAACATAGTTGGGTTTAGTGGATATCTTTGGTTCTAAAGTGTAACATCCCAAAATTGTTTTGTCCTTTGTTAACTGTATGTAATGAACAATTAAAAACACTTTTTGAATTTTAATTCAATTCTTTTACTGATAACATAATATTCAATGCTAAATGTTTACATATGTACATAGATGTATGTGACTTATTGTGTGTGTATTAGTAGCCATATATATATATATATATATATATATATATATATATATATATATATATATATATACATATTTGTTCCATGCTAGATATCTTCACAATGTTAAGTGACGAGTGAGATATAGTAGTTATAATAATTATAGTAACCAGCTTGGCTTACCAGTTTTCAGGTTTATACAGCTACCTTCCTCTAGTGGAGCATACCCTATCTGGTTAGAGGAGCTGCTAAAATATCAGCTAGGGGGGGAGTAAGCCCCTAGAGAGTTGTATTGACCACTTCACACCCAGGGTTACCAACCCCAATACATACTACGTCAGTGAAGATATCATGGAATAAACCACTTATTACACTGATCAGAGTGATATGGCTAGATATTTCACTCTCAGGCTTTATTTTCACCTCCTCTGGCTCTTGAAAAAAATTAGCCTGTTCTTGAAATATTTCACCATATCACACTCTGACTCATTTAATAAGTACTATATAAAACATTATATAATTATATATTATATATTATATATATTTGGTATGTTGTACCTGTTAATGGTATATACTTTTCTGCCATAAAAGTGACATAATTTCTCAATTTACCAGAACATTTATACACGCCATTCTTAACATAAGACATATTTCCCTTAAGACAATGGTACGAGTTCGTGTAAATTATATCAACCATGAGAGTTCTTATGTCTTGATTGTTAAATTGCCACAATGGTGTAGTAATAGAACGGCAACATATGGAATATGTGTCTAGTGTCCCTGTCATAAAAATTCTACGATTGTCTGCAACAAAATTAATATAAAACTGCTATTATGTTTTATATTAACACAGCATAATTTTGTGCATACCATATAATTTTATTTATAGCTCAGCAATACAATATGTTGTATCATGCAGGTTATAATTGCAAAGTCTAGCTACAATTGCTTAATTATGCATAATACATTATTTTCTTACAATAGACTTCAACAGTTGCTAATGCCACAAAATGTGTCCCGTTTGAGTAAGTTCCATAGCAATAGTAATTACCACTATTTTTTATAGCAGATGAAATAACTAGATGTCTATTTCTTGCAATTATCTTCAAATTTTCTTGGATTAGTGAATGAAACCAAGTGAAGTATTTACTATGCGTGACACACATGAGCAAGAGGTTTATGAACCTCGGGACTATAATGTAGCCTCCAGGATTTACCTTAGTGTTATCTTTGACTACATTGAATAAAAGACATAACAACTACAATATTCATAGAGTCATATGTAATTCTATATGCCATAACTTCAAACTTATAGTGCCACTTTGCTACTACAGCTTCATAATGTAGAATTTTCTGTAGAATTGTATTTTATTCCTATTCAATTTAACAACTCAATCTCTTCAAAGCATACAGTATTTCATGTTCATTTTAACTACAAAGAAGTGTGATTTATGAAAGAATAATAGATAATTATTTGATAACTGTGTTCTGACAGTCACTGTAACAGTTCCAAAAGGTAGAAGCCTATGTCGCTGAGTTATACAAACTAGTGAAATCATGTGAATATGGAACTAGTCTCGCATAGCCAGACCCTTTACCAACCCTAACCGCTACGCGGGGAAGGAAAGGGTCTGAGAACATATAATACAACGACTTGCAGAACTTTTATATCACAGAAAAAGGCATTTCCAGGGGTGAATAGACACTGACAAATATTTGGTGTATGTAATGCATTTTAGGTACATGATGCATAGGAGGGCACTATTACATGTTTTACTTTAGTCAGTACATATCTAAAATTAAATAACTTGATTTCAGAAAAGGCAGTTTATATAAGCTCAGTAGGTTAGGTATAAAATACGCTTTCTCAATAAACCTTCACACTACAAATTGGTCATTATATCTATCCCTGTTAGATTAGTATAAATTCCGTGCACACATACCTCCAACAAAAAGCTCTGAGGAGGCTACAAATGGTTGTCCTTCCTCATTCAGAGTACCTCGACAAATATAGACTCCAGAATCCTCTTCTGTTAATTTTTCTATAATTAATGTGTGATTAAACAAGTGATTTACTTCTCCTTTCTTAGTCCACTGGGGCACCTCATAGCTATTACAAAACATTTCAGCCCTGTGGCCAGTGTAGGCCACAGTAGTTTGTGGTACAGTAAAGCCCATTCGGTTATTATAATACGAAGCTGTACCCATAGTAGTTATAAAAGCAGTGAAACAAATCGTAAGGTAATGGACACAATAAGATTATTTAAAGTTTCACTATCCGTTGCGTAATTAATTAAGCTGAAGTCATTTTCAGTATTTGCGTGCGGGGGTGGGGGGGGGGGGTAGTCTACCGGGGCCCAACCCTTTACCAATCGCAAAGCGTGGAAAAAGCGTCTGGTCAAGCAGGGATAGTCCTCCGTAGCCAGTCCTTTACTAAGGTATTGCTACTCAAGACAAAAGCAGGGGAGGGGGGGGGGGGGGTAACAGCAACGTAATCGAGAATTTTTTTGAAGTGCTGGATATCAAGCTAAAACCCTTGATTAAGTGGCCTGACCGTGCAATGTTGTGGACATCAACGCCTGCCTGCTACACAGCTTCTTTTGGCAAGAAAGTAGTTGTTATTCTGGACTTTGAGATATTATTTATAGAGCGACCGTCTAATATATTAGCCAGAGCGAGCACTTGGTCAAGCTATAAACATCATAACACTGTGAAAGTGTTGATCGGTATTGCACCACAAGGTGTAGTTTCTTTTTTCTCTGATACATGGGGAGGTAGAGTCAGTGATAAATATCTTACCGATCACTGTGGCATATTGAACTATCTTCTTCCTGGTGATGTTGTTTTGGCTGATCGGGGTTTCCACATTGCAGAATCTGTCGGTGTTATGCAAGCCAAATTGCACATTCCATCACTAAAGGAAAAGATCAGTTGTCTGCTCTGGAGGTGGAAGACACTCGTAGTATAGCAAATGTCAGAATTCACGTTGAACGTGTTATTGGGGCTGTTCGTCAAAAGTATACTATTTTAAAGGAACTTTGCGGATTGATTTTATGATCAAAAGAGACCAAGAAGATATCCCCCTTGTTGATTGTATAGTGCGTGTCTGTTGTGCTCTCTACAACATCTGTGATTCTGTAGTACCATTTGATTAACTTTTTTGGTTATATTATTATTACCTAGCTACTTAGTTGTGTGTCACCTTCTAAATTCTAGTCTTTCAATTTAATTATTAATAATTATAAAAAAATTATAATCACATAAAATATAAGAGTTCCACAGTGATACATTTACAGCAGTTTTTCTTTTGATTTTCCTTTTGACTTGAACTCGGATAGCTTTCTGCATGTAGGGCAATACCATTTTCCTTTGGGAACAATCTTAATCTTTAAACATCTGGTGTGGAACCATTCAATAGTACAGTTTGAATTGTCACATCCAATCATTTCATCTCCTTCACGCTCAGGCTCTTTGCAATAGCAGTATGTTAAACATTGGTCACAGTCCTCCAAACTTTTAGATTTGGATGGGCCTGGTAGTGTAGAGGAAGAAGAAGTAAAAGGTCTCGTGTACCAGTGCCCCGCAATTCAGGCAAAATACAAATCTTTAAAAAATCAATACACTTGGTCAAACATTGAGTCCAAAGATCTCGATCTGCCTGAATACGTTCACAAAATATTTCTGGCTCTTTGTTGTCAGGAAAAGTACACAAAACAAAATCACAATATTCCACACCACATACAAAAATCTGGGTTTGGACCTGATAATAATAAGAATGTCTATGGTCTAATCTCAAAGTATCATCTGGGTCTTTCTTCAAGCAAAATTTTTATCAACTGTTGCGGAATCATAAATACTCTCATTCCTGTGAAAGCAGTTTATATCTGTAGTTTCAAGTGAGGCAATGATATGTGTTCTTCTTATTCGTTTAGAAGGATTAGAAGGAGGAGTTATTTCCAAATCATCAATCTTTTTTTTCTTCCCTTTAGCTGATGTAAAATCCAAATCTTTAATTGGGTAGTATGGTATATTTTTTTGGTACGATGGAATAATCCACTTGCATTATTCTTGAGTGCATGTCTAGTGGATGTTTCTATGTAAAATAGAACAGAGGCAACATGAGTACAAACCTCACCAAGACCTGCCATACAGGTACAGTACGCGCAACAAATTTCACCATTTTGCTCACAAATAATCCAACACAACAAAAGTGTTTCGTTGCAGCGATGGGAATGCCTCACCTAAACATAAGCAAATAAAGAATGCCAAGAAAGTTACAAAAAGAAAGAAAAAACTTACCCTTCCAGTAATGACTGATTTTCCATTAATACTCCATGCAGACACTTCTTTTCCCAGCCACTTGCAAACTGATTGTAAGCCTCCATGGATTTATGTGCTTTAAATTGCTTTGCAGTTACAAAACTGGTCTGCAAAACCAAGTATGACACAAGGTCTGTAGCTTCAATGGGAGGAAGAGGTTGTTTCTCAATTCCAGAACTCCCCAAGAGGAAAGGATCTTGTCCATTTATTAAAGTTAACTTCTCCGCATACCGCAATTTCTCTGCTCCTGCCAACTTTAGCGCGTAAGGGGAGTATTCTATGGCTTCTGCCATTCTATGGCTTCGGTGAGTTGTACACCACCAGGTGGAGTGACGACATATCTCGTCACGGTGAAACCGCTCTATGGAAAACTTATGAAGAATAAAATAAAATTGACAAAAATACAAACAGTTGAGATTCAAGTTGAGGGTGGAGTGTAGCCTGAGTTGGCCTGAATTATCACATCTAATACAAGAAAAAAACTTGGCATAAATATAACTGACATAGTACACATTTTAAATTTAAGTAACTAAAAGCTTAACTGTGGCGGCTGTATGGCAAGCTGCTAGTTAAATTATGGCTATATAATTATAATCTACTGGCTATTGACATTTGTCATTGAACAAGTTGAGAAACAAACTTACCAACATCCTAATAAGATGGTCCTGTACCCTTCTGCATCAACAGGACACTCCACCTTTCCACACTCACAACTTAAGCTATAAAGGCACAAAGGAAACTAGGCCACAAAGCAAAAATCGGCTCATTGACTACAAAAATACTTAATAAAGGCCGTCGCATGATCAATTGAACCTTGCAACTCTGATAATATGTAGCACACACTGTTCAGGGGTCGTAAATTCCTGAGCTGGAGGTTGGCACAGGTCAACAAGTTGACGCCCCGCTCTTGTGTGGCGAGCAACAGGGCGGACATGGACCACAGCAACAAGCCACTAGCAGGTAACACAGTCTGCATTTACCAGCTTGATTATGGTGGACCAATTTTGGCAAACAATTCACAGCATACATATAGGGGGTGACATGCTGGAAGGATCATGAATATGATTGGATATAATTAATGTACACATGTGTTAGTTTGTTCAACTAAGGACTTCTACTTGTTCAGGTTGCAAGACTCACACACTAACAGGAAAAAGTTATAGGTGTGAATGTATAATTGATAAATTTTCACAGTCAAAAGCATATAATTTATTATGAATAATTAAAGTACATAATCGATGTTCTTTTAGAAATTATTCTTTTAATTTTTTTTCAAACTCCTAAAAACAATTTACTAGTTGCTCATCACACCAAATAAGGTGTAATAGTCTGTCCAAGTTGAGTTGGTCAGAAAAAAAATTGAATAACCTTTGAATGGAAGCAGAAGCAGCTACAAATCAGGGTTTTGCACCATTAGAAAGCTCGAGCCGAAGCGGTTAAAAAAAATTCCTCGGTATACTCCAAGACCAGAAAGAATGTGCTATACAAAAGTCTACGGAATGAAAAAAACCCAGCAGTTTTCCCGTTTAAAACGTGCCCCCTTTCCGTCACACGGCACAGTTCTATTGATCACGAGGACGGTCTCGATTTGTAAACAATGAGTGACTTCTTCACCGGTGGCCGAGTTTCTAGCTTTGTATCCTGATAAGCTTAAGTTGGGAGTGTGGAAACGGTATAGGTGGAGTGTCCTGTCGTCGCAGAAGGGTACATGACCATCTGATAGGCAGTAGGTGAGTGTGTCATACTTGTTTAATAACTAATGCAAACAGCCAGTGTATTTCAGAGTTATGTCTTTTTCTTGTATTAGACCAGTTTATTGTGAGAATTCAGACCAACTCAGGCTGCACTCCACCTTCAACTTGGATCACAACTAAAATTTTTATTTGTGTCTATTTATATTCTATTCATCTCATCAGTTTTCAAAGTTTATCTTATAAATAAATGAAGCCGCTGATAACTTTATCAACAAGAAAGTCTAATAACGTTAGCTACAAGTTAATGTTGTACTGCTAAATCTTGTGAATTTCAAAATATGTCTTGGGACACAGTAGGTAGAATCGACTGCTTATATTCTTGTCTCTTTAGAAGAAGGTCTCACCAGTTTGGTTTTCCATCTGCTGCGCATTACCTGCACATAAGAAACATAAATATAGTTGAAACCTAGGAGATGAGATGAACAGCCCCCCAAAAAACTCCACAAACTTGCTAAACTTCTTACTTACAAAAGTTAGGGATATAATGTGTACCTTCTTATCCGTTCACACGCATAATTGCCTTAGATTCACATGACTAAAATTGCTTTCAGTTTAGTACTAGTGATGTGCTTGAGCACAAATGGCAAGCCAGCCTTAAGACTATACTATTTTTATATGAATGATTTTGACTTCTAACACCGAAGATACTGAAAATATGGTCGAGTTTTTAAATTACGCATACAGGGTAAAGGGATTTCAATGCCATAGTAACAACTCGCTGCAACTGTTTGAATTGAAGGAAAACAACAACAACAAAACAATACACGTTATTCAAACATTTTCCTTGCGATATTCTTCAAGTAGTGGTTGTAACGCACAATGTTTAGACACAACTGGACATACACCTGCACGAGACTTACCTTCGCGGTTAGTCTAGTGGACAATGCATTTTCAAGTAAATACTGTTGCGTACAGCTTATAATCAAGAGAAAGAGCGCATTGACTTACCACCGCCACTAACTCGAATAGAAATGGAAGTCCGGTAAGTTTTCACGTTTTAACTGCACCCACAATATAATTCAAAACGGTAAACAATTCAATTTCTAGGGTGATATGGGTATGTCACGCGAAATTTGGTCCCCCGCCAAATACGGTCCGGCCGGACTGAAATTGGCAGCCAAAATAGGTCCGCCCTGCTAATTTCGGTCCGCCCGGGTGCGCTCGAATTAAATAAAAATTTGAACTAGTGGTGCGCTCGAATAGCGCAAATGAAATCTCAATTGAACACGACTGAGAGTCAGCTTCGCTCGCTTCGCTCGCTCGCTGAATTATAGAGGCTTGATGGATTCCAATCCTGTGGTTGATATTGACGCCGATAAGGACGTACTTTTGTTGTTGTTTTTACTGGGTCTTATTGTTAAAATTTTGAGATAACACAAATTAACCAAAACTACAGTCAATTGATAGTATAACTAAAACTACTCATAATATTGAAGACAAACTAGCTAAATCTTCAAGGGAAAAAAACTTAAACTAAGCATTTAAGATACTTTTCAGTACTGGAATCTCTCAACTAAACCACACTAATAGCATTATTGGTTATGACTTAGATTATACCGGAATTAAAAGGGAGATACTTCAGTTTGGATATACATGAAGGCATTTACAAGTTTCAAAGAATATTTACAATTGTATAAATTTGAAATATATAGCAATGTACTAGCTTTTTAGATAACTGGGTTCCAGAGTTTCTAACAGGAATGTTTGTTGGAGATATAGCTATATGTTTTTCCACACCAAAATACATCATCTAAAGTTTATAATTATTGAGACTTGATTAACCAAGGGCTGTTCAGAACATTAAAAAAAAAAGCTTTAGTTAAAAATGTTACTGTTCCAATTAAATGTTACTATTAAAAATTGTGATTAAAAAAGGAGAAAACTTCATAAAGACTTTCATAACTTATGTTCGTTACATTACTGATTTGGATGAGATATCTGAATTCTAGCATCATGCCACAGTGATCCCACTTCTGGACATTTAGGCACGAAAAAGACTTTATCAAGAGTTAGTGAGCAGTTTATGTGGCAGGGAATGGTCAATGATGTTAATAAATTGGTAAGCAAATAAATAAACTCATACAGAAGTGAGTGTGGTCAACTGATGACAAAGAGTGTTGTTATTTTTTAATTGTGATATATCCAGGTTAGTAATTGTGATTTATGCCATGGCAAATTAAGCCAATCTACTCCAGAGCTCCATCCAGTACCAGTTGTGTCACCATGGCACCACATTGGTATTGACTTCATTGGCCCCATCTCTCCTGCATCACATCAAGGAAACAGATACATCTTGACTATAACTGATTATTTCACAAATTTTGTTGAGGAAATTCCTATGAAACGTAAATATTTTGATAATGTAGCTGCTGCATTGTTCAAGGTAGTCAAACATATGCACTATGATGAAGTCTTGAAGCTTATAATTTATTGAATATACTATTATAGGTATTTATGAGAATGGGAATTTGAAAGGTAAACTCATCAACAAGAAGCTAAAGAGCAGTCTTACCATATAACTATACTGATATAACTCACCACCTCCAGTTAATCACACAATTGATTTTTTTCCTCCCGGGCTAGGTGGGACTAAATTTGGCAAAGCGGACCACATCTGGCAGCCATATTTAGTCCGCCCGGACTGAATTCGGCAGCCAATTGTGGTCCCGGACAGTTTTTAGCAGCCAATTTCAGTCCGGGGGACCAATTTTGGGTAGGACCCGATTTGGCGTTACAGGTACCGATGGATAAACCAGAGGATTCAGTTTAGTGAAGTTAGGGACGGGGTCGACCACAGAACTAACACAAAAAATCGAGGGTCAAAGTACAAAATGCCTTACGTACGTCCAAACATATAGAGTGTTTTCGTCACATGACATTTTTGACGATACTTTCCTTACTACCGTGGAGTGGTACATGCGATTATGTCACCATATTCCGGACCGTTGCAATATACTTGAGATGTTGAAGCAACCTGTGAACAATGCTCAGATCTATTTGAATGTTCTACCTCCAATGAAGCTGAACTGGTGCCTTCGTTGTCTTTTGTACCAAGGTCTTGAGTACCAGCGACCTAAAACTTCTGGTAGTAAGCACACTTTAAAAAATGTAAAGCCTTCTCCAAACAACTTGTCCATAAAGTGACCAAAAAACAAGAAGATACTTCCCCACAGGTTGATAAAATTGTTCGAGTAGCTTGTGCACTTTATAATGTTTGTGATTCAGTTGTACCTGATTACATATAGCCATTTTCATTCGAACTTCACTAATAATTTTGTTCATAAATACCAGTTGTAAATTTATCACAGTCATGGCATTATCATAATAATAATAACAAAAATTATAATATTTGCTGCACATTGTAATAGTAACAATATACATAATATAGCAACAATAACAATACATTTAAATATGGATGAATCAAATGTTTGCTAATTCAGTTTAACTTTTTTCTTTTCATTAACTCTGGAAGAATGCGGTAAGATGGACAATACCATTTACCTTTTTCAGTGAATGTTTGCATCATTTCCTTCAGCACTAATATTTCAGCTTGCAAAATGGATATCTGTCGCTTACATTTTAAAAGTTCCTCATCTTTTTTATTCATGATTGCCGAAGTCAAATCAGTTTGACAAGTTGCTTGAGTTACCTGAAATTTACCATTACCTTCATTTCTTTTACAAGAACCACTTTCAGTAGCTTCAGAAAGCAAGATTGGCCTATTATCTTTTAAAGACTCCCTGGATTTGGCCCTTATCCACCGCTCCTCTGCAGCTCTAGCTTTGTCCTCACAAACTTCTCTGCTGTGGCCTAGGTTGAGACTTGGAAGCCAATCAGGATTGGTTTCATCTAGTAGAGAAGCTGGCTTTCCAGAGACAAAATGTTTGGAACAAATTCTATCATTACTCAATATCTTCTGTGTTAAATTAGCTCTCTTATGGCCGACAAAAATCCTTGCCGACGCTTTTGGCTCAACTTTTTCACTCCATGCCCTCTGTTAGTAACAACTTTAGGGATCCTATAAAAGGACACATCCTTATCACGTCCAGAACGCTTGCTACAGCCAACAACTATACACAGCACCATTGCTCTATGTGCCGAACCTGTACACCAGCACCGCGAGTCACGTGATGAGCAGTGTCGGGCGAAAACATTCTATATATGAACTAGTGGTGTGCTTGAGCACAAATATCGAGCGAGCCTGATAGTTAGGTAACATAAAACTACAGTATAGTTACTATGTTTTAGTTTAGTTCATGCAAACACTATAATATCAGCAAACAATACAAAATCACCCTTACCTTATTAATAGTAACTTCGGTAGTAGTATCAAACATCTGCCATTCTGATAATAAACTAGTGATGTCTCTAATAGCATAAAATAGCGAAGCGAGCGATCCATGTTCCCTGTAATTGCAGCTATTCCATGCATGCTTGGTGTGGCTACAAAATACTGTCAGATTCTTTACTTTGCTACCTGTTTCTGTTTCGTTTTAGCTCTCCTCCTCCTTGCCCTGTCTTTTTCATTTCTTATCGCTCTCCTTACTAATTTTTCTTCAGGAGTTTCTAACGCCCTCAAAGCTCTTGACCGAGCGTTTCTAACGTTTTGTCTACTGGGCATCGCTAATTCGTACGGCGGATAAACAAAACAAAATGTAACCGGTCTCAGCAACTTTTTGTTTCTTGAAAAGCAAGCGTTTTTCGCAGGAATTCACACTTCTGCGCTTCCCCTCGCGCGTTTAAACCCCACCCAATATTGTAGGAATGGCAAATGTGACCTCTTGATTGGCCAATTTAAAATTGCTTTCTACACCCATGTATTGTTACATAATATACTTTAGCTCAGTTCATGCAAAAAAGTAAATAATAGTTGACCATTAATATACTACTCTCTTACCCAATTTCAGGAATAGTGATAACTTCTGTAGTATCCAATTTATGCCATTCTGACTACCTCAGTAACTGGTGAACCAACTGGCAGCTCTACCAAAAAACAACAACATAGCCTGAGTTAATTTTGTAACTGAAGCTAACAATAATATGGAACTACTACTTACCTCAGCCTCTCCCAAGTAATGGTGGCTTCCTTGGTTCTAATATTTAGCCACTCTGGCTACCAGAGGCACTTGACAACCAATGAGAAAACTAAGTATTGTTACTATGTTTTAGCTTAGTTCATGCAAACACTATGATAGCAGTTATGACCTTTTATTTCAGCAAACAAATACAAAATTACTCTCTTACCTGATTAATGTTAACTACTATCAAACATCAGCCATTCTGATAATTTCAATTACCAGTAACTCTTGAACAAGCTCTCAGCTACGATAAAAAAAATTAGTGTTACTATTTGTAATTTTAGCCCACTAATATGGAATTACTACTTACCTCAATTTCCTGAGTATTGGTAACTTCAGTAGTATCAAATTTAAGTTATTTTGACTATCTGAATTGCCACTAATTCTTGACAACCAGCTCTCAGCTACAAAAACAAAAGACCATCAAATTTAAGCACACAAATACAAAATTACTTACCTCAATTTCTTGAGCAGTAGTACCTTCCGTAGTATCAAATTTAAGCCATTCTGACTATTTGAATTTACCAGTCACTGTTGACAACAAGTTCTTAGCAACAAAAAAGAAAGGCCAGAGTTATTTTTGCATATTAACAAGTATGAAATTAATTACGTATTTACCTCAGCTTCCCTCGAGTAGTAGTTGCTTCCTTAGCATTAATATTACAGCATTCTCACTACCAATGGCTCTTGACAACCAACAAGCGGCACTCCGTATCCCCCCAAAACGGCGAAGTTTTGAAATTAAGTCTGGAAAAGGGTCTTCAATGCCATAGTAACCGGTCGCAACAACTTTTTGTGTCTTGAAAAAAAAGGAATTTTCTCACACTTCGGAGCATAAGGTTAAAGTAAGTCTTGCTTAATGCTGTAGTTTCAGAATAAACTGGGGTCAAGCCTAAAAAGCCTTGTTTTTTGGAGAAAAAAAGGGACCCGCGCGCGAAAGGGCATATGTACCATCCATACACACATATGTATATATACTAGTGGTGCGCTCGAATAGCGCAAATGCATGGCGAGCGAGTAAATATAATATGAGTATAGGTAAAGATGATTTGTGAAGGAAATCGCTTAATAATTGCAATGATTAGGCATGAAGAGTTAACAATAACAAAATTACCTGAATAAACTTCGAAAGCAGTGGCAAAAAAGCGCAGCTTGACAAAGACTTAACAATTGTTTCAAGAAGAGAGTAGCTATAAACTTTTTGGTTGAAACAAAGTTGCGTAAGGCAGTGCAGCAGGATTCTCCGTGCTCGTTAATTGAAAAATACTGGAACTGTGAACGCTTTACCTAACTTACGTAATTAGAAGCGCGGGCGAAATTTTTTGACGTACGCATACATACCTACATATATATATATATATATATATCTGAAATCTCAATTGAACACGACTGAGAGTCAGCTTCGCTCGCTTCGCTCGCTCGCTGAATAAAATATACCCGATTTTGCATTATCCACCCCTAATACTGTCTCGCTCGCTCCGCTTGCTCGCCAACAAATATCCCCGATTTTCAACCTCGTGTTACACCTGATAGTGTACGCTGTGGGGGTGCCTACTAGGGCTCGGTAAATTATGCTAGCATTTTTTTGAGCATTTTAGGTACAGTGAAGCATTAAGAATAATGCTGGCATTATAGGTCAAATTTGGAGCATTTTGGGAATGAATTCCTGAGTTGTACATAATAATTAAAAATTTGTATGTAAGCATGTGTGTTATTATCAGCAAACACATCTAAGCTTAGCTGTACTAGCTACTAGCCAGCTTAGAAAATGGCTGAGTGTCTAATGGATACAGAGACTGAAATTCCTGATGTTTGTAACAGCCCTGAGCCTAGCAGTTGTGAGGTTGATGTTCCTAATCTTATGAGAGAAGAAATTACTGATATCAGTCTCAGCAGCTCTGGCCCTAGCAGTAGTGAAACTGTTGATGTTCCCAATCTTTTGAGCAGGCTGAAGTGTCCTGCTTCATCCGATTTGTCCCGAAAAAGAAAATTGAAGTCTAATCCACCTAAAGGCTTACGGTCTGGTAAGGGTTCCGTTGCTGTTGAGCCCTCTATTCCTCCTTCCACCAGAGTTAAAGGATTTCCTAATGAGCACTTATCTGTGGTATCAAGAAAGTTATTTTGTCAGGCTTGTAGAGAGCCTGTGTCTGTTAAGAAGAGTGTTTTGCAACAGCATATTAGATCAGCTAAACATGGTAGTAGCAAAAAGCTTTTAGTTTCTAGGAAAGCTCAAGATAAAACAATAGCTGATATGCTACGGAAGTATGATAAGAACAAACACCCCATTGGAGAAGGTCTTTCTGATGAAGTGAGAGTTTTTCGTATTAAAGTAGTTAAATCTTTCTTGAAAGCTGGCGTACCACTGGCCAAGGTAGACTGCTTTAGAGAGGTGTTTGAAGAAAGTGCTTTTAGGCTTTCTCATAGTAGTAACTTATCTCAGCTTATCCCTTTTATTCGTGAACAGGAGTTTGCTAGTATCACAGAAGACATAAAAGGAAATAATATTGGTGTAATTTTTGATGGTACCACACATGTGTGTGAAGCCATGGTTATTGTACATCGTTTTATCGATGCTGACTGGCAAATACAACAACGTGTTGTCAGGCTGATGCTATTAGCTAAGAGCCTTACAGGTGAAGAAGTGGCCAGGCAATTAATCATGTGCCTATCTAATGAGCTTAGTGTTTCTTCAAATCAGCTAGTAGCAGCAATGCGTGATCGTGCTTCAGTCAACAATGTAGCAATTCAAACTCTAAAAATTGTTTATCCATGTCTTCTAGATGTGGGATGTTTCTCACACACTCTTGATCATGTTGGGGAGAAGATAAATGCAAATGTGCTAGATGAATTTATAAAAGTTTTGGTGGGCCTGTTTACACGGAGTCCAAAAGCAAAATTGGCTTGGAGGGAAGCTACTGGTTTGCCTGTTCCTGCTTACTCTAGTACCAGATGGTGGTCTAAATGGGAGGTGATGAAACATATGCTTGTCACCTTTGCTGATGTGCTTCCTTTTGTTGAGAATAATGATCTTCCCCCTTCCTCTAAAAAAATTGTTGACATTCTCAATGACCCTCCTAAGAGTCGGAAGCTGCAGATGGAACTTGCAATTACCGTTGATTTTGGTGAGCCATTTGTCAAAGCCACCTATAGATTGGAGGGAGATGGGTCACTGGCTTTTAGTGCCTATGAAGAAATTGTTAAACTTCAGGCTACTATTTCTGCCCAGAATTTCCCTAATGCTACAGCTGTTGCCAATAAATTGTCTTCAAACAGACCAACACAGAAGCAGCAATTAATAAATTATGCTACTGAGTGTATCCAGCCTGCTATTGTTTATTTCAAGCAAAAATTTGAAGGTGATCTAAAGCCAATTGTTACAGCCTTCAAATATGCCAGATATTTTGATCCAGCCAAGGTGTCTGAACTTTGTCCAAGCTCTGCTGACATTGACAAGTTGAAGGCCTTTCCTTTCCTCAATAATAAGTTGGAAGATTTGAATGTAGAGCTTCCTATCTACATGGCAAAAGCAGATGGTGTGTCACCAACCATAGACAAGTTAGAGTGGTGGAAGAAGCACTCTAATGAGCTCCCCCATTGGTCAGCTGCATGCAAACTAGTATTACTGGTTCAGCCATCCTCTGCAGCTGCTGAGCGTGTTTTTTCACTTTTATCAAATAGTTTTGGTGAACAGCAAACTTCCTCGCTAGAAGAGACTATTGAAGCATCAATTATGCTGCAGTATAACTATAGGAAGTAATGATTCTGATGAACCTTTTGTTTGTTTTCTTGATTTTTTTTTTTATTAATCGTGAGCATTATGAGCAAAATTGTGAGCATTATAGGCAAAATGAAAAGCATTATGGGTGGCATGAGTGAGAATTAGAGAATAGCATTATAGGGAAAATTTGGGGAATAATTTACCGAGCCCTAGTGCCTACTCAACTTGGAATGTACTAGTACTATATAATTATTGGGAGGCACCAAATGAGGTGTAAGACACAAGCTGTAATGATTGAGTAGGAATGCACTCCAAGGGTGTGTTGCTAGAAGTTATGATGCATTCCAAGAATAGTTTTATACAATGTCTGTCGCTACTTCGAAGGCTCAATTGTGTTGAGAAGTATGTATGCCATTTCTTATAGTAACACACATATTTTCCCTTGTTGTCTAAATTGTATTGTCTTATAAATAGTTCACTGCCATTGGAAGTTTTAACAATATTTACATTAGAAAATTGAAGAAGTGGGCGAAAGAAGTCCCAGTTTAACTCTTCCATATGATTACAAATTAGTTTTACAGTGGAACCTCTCTACAAAGGGACTACGAAGAACAACCTGACTCTTAACAACAGCCAGCGTAAATGGAACACAGTGATCTACTACAATAAAAAATAAACTCTGAAAGCAGCCAAACTCTCTACAAGGGTCAAAAGACTTGACCCCAAGCATGGCCTTTGTAGAGAGGTTCCACTGTATGTTGAATCCCAAGGAAGTTGGTGTCGTAGAGGCCTCTAAACTAGGAAACTGTTTAGTACGGAAAAATACAAAGATAGCAGGCAGATTTTATAAAATTAAATGATATGTAGTAACAAGTATCTATTTAATACTTTATTTCCACCTTCTCATATTCACCTAGCCCCACTAAATATCTGATAGAATCTAGAACATTATATGCTCTTATAATAATACTCTTTGTATTGTGTTTGAACACCCATAAGGGTAACTTGTAATCCTTAAAAATAAGAGTGATAGCTATATCATTAGATATTACACACCTTTACATTTGTACTGATGGAGTATAAATACTCAAAGGAACAAAAACAACAACTATGCTTACATGTGACTTTTAGTCCTATAATTATTTTGATTGAAGTGAATTAAAAAAATCCCTATGTGTGTAGTTGTTCACTACTCACCTAATCAAAGCTGACAACTGCTGTGAACTTGATTTTGGAGCCACTTTGGATGTAAGCACAACTATAGCATGTTAGCAACTGAAACCTAACATATCAGCTTGCTTAAGTGGTTCCAAGGTGTAACAACCCAAAATTCTTTGTCATAATGTTAACTGTACATAATGAACAACTTAAAAAAATTGAATTTTGATTCAATTATTTTACTGATAAACACATACATTCAATGTTTAATGTTTACATATGTACATACATGTATGTGACTTATTGTGTGTATGTGTATTAGTAGTCATATTGTGTATATATATTATTTATATACATATATATATAATATTATATACATATATATAATACTTATTACATGAGTCAGAGTGTGACATAGTGATTTCATGAGCAGGCTAATGTATTTTCAAGAGCCAAAGGCAAGTGAAAATAAAGCCTGAGAGTGAAATATCTAGCCATATCACTCTGATGAGTGTAATAATTGGTTTATTCCACACTAGATATTTTCACTGAAGTAGTTTTTTGGTAACCCATGGTGTAAAGTTAGTGAAAACTCACTAGGGGCTCCCCACAACCCCAGCTGATATTATTGCAGCTGCTCTAACCTGGCTGGGTAGGCTCCACTAGAGTAAAGGTAGCTGTAAAAACCCAGAAAACTTGTACACCATGCCTGGCCAGGCCTGGTTGCTATAACTATTCTGGTAATGACCTGGCAGCAGTACAGCCATGAGATAGCACCATGAGATATCTTGGGATATCTCACAGGTCAAGTACCTAAAAATATCATTGTGAAGATATCTAGGGTGGAATAAATTTATTTGGTATGTGCACCTGTTAATGGTATATACTTTTCTGCCATAAACCTGACATAATTTCTCAATTTACCAAAACATTTATACATGCCATTCTTAACATAAGACATATTTCCCTTAAGACAATGGTATGAGTTCCCGTCAATTATATCAACCATGAGAGATTTGATGTCTTGATTGTTAAATAACCACAATGGTGGAGTAAAAGAACGGCAACATATGGAATATGTGTCTCGTGTTCCTGTCATGAAAATTCTACGATTGTCTGCAACAAAATTCATATACAACTGCTATTATATTATTAACATGACATAATTTTGTGCATATCATTAAAATTTTTAAAGCTCAGCAATACAGTAGGTTTTATTATGCATGTTATAAATGCAAACTCTAGCTACAATTGCTTAGTTATGTATAATCAATTATTTTTCTTACAATAGACTTCAACAGTTGCTAATGCCACAAAATGTGTCCCGTTTGAGTAAGTTCCATAGCAATAGTAATTACCACTATTTTTTATAGTAGATGAAATAACTAGATGTCTATTTCTTGAAATTATCTTCAAATTTTCTTGGATTAGTGAATGAAACCAAGTGAAATATTTGCTATGTGTGACACACATTAACAAGAGGTTTATGAACCTATAACTATAATGTAGCCTCCAGGATTTACCTTAGTGTTATCTTTGACTACATTGAATAAAAGACATAACAACTACTATATTTATAAAGTCATATGTAATTCTATATGCCATAACTTCAAACTTATAGTGCCACTTTGCTACTACAGCTTCATAATGTAGAATTTTTTAACTTGGAGCTAAGACACCAGTCGTAATGCACGCGTAATTTCGGATAGATTTAGTTTCCTGCGCAGGTAGGCGTGATACAAGGTGGTAAGAAACGATTTTGTTGGGGGAAGGACCCGGAACTTTGGCTCTCTGGTTTACTGCTCTGAAAGCCTCTACCGATATATTAAGACACTAATTGAGTGAAGATGCCTTATCTACAGTAAACTGTGACGATATTGAATCCCTATAGGTGAGTAATTTTCTATTTGGGCTCCGTGTTATTAGTTGGAAGAAAATGGCAGCCCTGATAGAGAAGTCTAAAGTCTCTTTGGGGTAGGAATTAGGTGCGGACACAGTATTAGTTAGTCTAATTGAATTTTTCAGTTAGCTTACTAGTCTTACTTTGTTATTTTATTGAAGCTTGAATTGCCATAAAACAAAATGTCAGACATGCAAAGTAGTATCATGATAGAAATAGAATAAGTATAACATATAATAATGAAGTAATAGATAGAAAACTATTCTCTAAATTCAGGAAACATGATTTCTTCTTGAATTTCTTCTTCTGAGTCATCACTGCCTGAACATGAATCTGATTCTGAAGATGACATTGAGTTGATAGTCACAGTTGCATCATTGATGTCAGCTTTGGAAGCTTGCTGGACATTTGTACGGTTTTGTGACTGCAACCATATTTTCACCATGGGAATCCTCTGACTCATCAAGGGACTCCTACCCTTTGTTTCATAGTGCGAGTGATGGACCTGATAAATGTCCACAATAAGGGGTTAATCTTATTTACTTGATTTTTCAATGTTAAAATCATGGAGACTCGATTTTAAATCACGATTACAATGCTTAGGAATTTCAGAAGGGATGATGTCACTTGCATCAATCGGACTTCTCACCCGTTGTGCATAATATAAATGCCTCTTCAGGCATTTCATACTTACGTACCCAAGACAAGTTTGTCAACAATTCCTCCACTTTCTTGTATATGATAGTTCCAAACTTCTTGTGCACACATTTTGTAGATATGTGGGTACAGCTGGTGGACAGTTATTTATTTCATTAGCCATTTAGATGAGAAATTTACAGTTTTTCAGAATTTTCAAGTGTTTTTTGCTGATTTACAGGGCTACTCTCTGCTGCTAGGTATTGAGAGCAGAATACCTTAGAAACGTCAGGAAAAGCATAGCCTTCTCATTCTCTAACCTATTTTCCTCCATACAGAAGTCACAGAAAGAATACTAAAATGAGTTGTTTGTTAGTGTGTTGGAGGGGAAGAAATTAAATCTGAGATTATAGGACTGCACCTACACACATGTTAGACTGACACCACAACTTTGCAAAGTAAACATTTGCTGTAAAGTGATATTGGCCAGGGTGGAGGAGCTGGCACCTGATTGACCATCTTCTTCGAAAATATTGCCAATTTGTTAAGGGTGCTGTACCACCGGAACTTGTGGTAATTAAGTAATTCATTAGAATATTACCATTAACTCTATCCAATATACTCTCCACGAACTGACTTTTGCACA
>WLWD01002870.1_pt1 | contig 60583 bp, 37 predicted proteins | sample 6712731 | NCBI WGS metagenome assembly WLWD01 (sample SAMN12718690, study PRJNA576275) | sponge metagenome | isolation source: marine sponge | host: Mycale hentscheli | place: New Zealand: South Island, Marlborough, Capsize Point | collected 2014-11-01 | reverse complement strand
GTAGGGTGTTGACACGAGGTGAGGGAACATGAGGTTAGGGATGATTATGTGAGGTGATGGGCAGGGCAAGAGTTGAAAGAGCTATGGGATATTATAATGGTGGAGGTAGAACACAGTCATAGAAGAAGCTGACAGAGATTATAGGTGGTCCAAGAATAATAGCACTGTCTGTTTGTTTGCTTGTTGTCTCAAGGTGGAGTTAGAGTGTATTGAAGCCACACCTGCTGGATTTTACTGCCCCAAACATTTCCCTAATCTAGGTGAGTTCTGTTGCGGCCATCTAAAGAGCAATGGAGTGACCTGTGACTGTTTGCTTCTTGTGTGTGTCAGGAACTCCATCACTAGGTCACCAGGAAGATGTGGAGGAAGAGAACTTACCTTTTCAAGTGGGGGACCATGTTCGAGTAGAACTCGAGCAGGACATTCTGAAGGAGCTTCAGGAGAGCGGAGCTGGGTCTCACCCCAGCATGCTGGCAGTACGTTGTGGCCTACATTGTGGAGATACATATCACCATAAGGGTAAAGGTCGGATAGTTGCTAACTACAGAAGTAAACAAAGATGACTCACACATTCACTTGCTAGCTTACAATAGCTCAGAGGATAACTTAATATCACTTTAGGGGGTGTGGTTATATCTGTCAGTTCTATCATTTGGACAATGTCAACTGCATTTGCATAAAGAGGTGTGCATTATTTGTGATGTGTAGAGTATAGTTAACGTCACTGGTCAAGTGAAGGAGGTGAAGAAAAATGGAGAGTTGAGAGTTCACTACAAGACTGGCATGACATGGACACTCTGCCCTGACGCAGTCGTCAAGGTAACTAATGCTTGTCCGTCTGTTAATGAGCGTGCTCCATTCAGTCTCTTCAGTTTATTTTTCAAGCACCTTACTATGTCTCTACTCCTGTTACTGACCACTGTCCCAATACAGTTACACCACCCAGTGCCCAATACAGTTACACCACCCAGTGCCCAATACAGTTACACCACCCAGTGCCCAATACAGTTACACCACCCAGTGCAGTTCTAACACAGTTCCCAGTTGCACATGCCTAGGCATAGTATCCTCACACTTCCTGCCTCACACTTCCTGCCCCACACTTCCTGCCCCACACTTCCTGCCCCACACTTCCTGCCTCACACTTCCTGCCCCAGTGCCAGCAGAGTCCCGCTGGAGTGTTTACCAACTCACTGTACTAAATATACCATCAAATAAATCAAGACACAAGTGTATGTATGTCACAGTTCTTGATTCTGATTCTCCTAGAGTCTTCCTGAGATATGTGTACGCACATGCACACACACACACACATGTGCCCGCACACACAATACATGCACACACATGCACACACACACACAACACATGCACACATGCACACACAACACATGCACACACAACACATGCACACACATATGCACATGCACACATTGTTCAGGTGGAGGTCGCTGAGCGGAGACTTGGGCAGTTATTAAAGGTGGTGGAAGATGTTCCTCTGATGACTGACACGCCCACCTCCTCCTCCTCCTCCTACATGCATATGGTAATGGCGGGAAGTTCTATGTTTAGTCGGACTGAGTTTCAGTTTGTTTGTTGTTTGTATATACGCAAAGTTGAATGTGGGCTATTTATAGCTTGGAAAATATGAGCGAGTTATTTTCATTGATTTGCCGTAAAGTTGGTACCAAATATTGGCAGTTATTTCAAATCGGGGAGGGGGTTGGGGGGTGAGGTGGTGGGGAGGGGAGTGAGGTGGTGGGGAGGGGAGTGAGGTGGTGGGGAGGGAGTATAACAACAATTTTGCTTGTTCAAATAGCCTTTTCTGGTAAAATTCAGGAGACAATTGATTCATTCTGAAGTCCTGTGTTCCAGAGTTTGGTAAAGTATAGTCAGGGTCATTGGCGAGCGAGCGTAGCGAGCGAGACACTTACAGGGGTAACACAATCGAAAATCGGGGATGTTTATTTATTTATTTATTTGTATATATGTATGGACGTATGTATGTCATTTTGTACTTTGACCCTCGCGTTTATGTGTTACGTGGTCGACCCCGTCCCAAATTGCACTAAACAGAATCCTCTGGTTTATCGATCAGTACCCGTATCACCCTAGAAATTGAATTGTTTACCGTTTTGAATTCTTTTGCGGGTGCAGTTACAACTTGAAAACTTAAGGGACTTCCATTTCTATTCGAGTTAGTGGCGGTGGTAAGTCAATGCGCTCTTTGTCATGGTTATAAGCTGTGCGCAACAGTATTTACTTGAAAATACATTGTCCACTAGACTACTGCAAAGGTAAGTCTGTGTAGGTGCATGTCCAGTTGTGTCAAAGCATTGTGTTACAACCAAGAATATCACAAAGAAAACTTTTAAATAACGTGTATTGTTTTGTTGTTGTTTTTTTCCTTCAATTCAAGCAGTTGCAGAGAGTTGTTACTATGGCACTGAAATCTCTTAACCGTGTATGCGAAATTTAAAAAATGGACCTTATTTTCAGTAGCTTCAGTGTTAGAAGTCAAAATCATTCATATAAAAATAGTATAGTCTTTAGGCTCACTCGCCATTTGTGCTCAAGCACATCACTAGTAAGTCATGGTAAAGTACAGTCAGGGTCATAAGTCATGGTATTACATGTATCAATGTATTTGTACCACGGTACATTCAAACTGTGCAATCAGATTGCTCAATTTGTGGTGACCTCCTAGGAAGTGATTAAGTAAATCATCCAATCAAAAAGTTCCACCCCTCCATTCAGTTGGTACGGGATTTACACTATCCTCAAGTCTTCCTCAGTGGTGTAAATACCCTACCAACCTCCACACGGGACAACCTATACTTAATAATAAAGTCTACAATGTCTAAACACATTATTTTATTCCAAGAACAATAAACTGTTCATATTTACTAGGAACACTTCTGGTATAACCATTTCACTTTATGAACAAGTTCTTCACTATCTTATGGATCTAAATTTGATTTACATTTTCCATATGTTTGTGTGTGTGCGTGTAGTTACGTGGCGCTATAGTACGGGTAGTTGACGTCCATCCTGACGACAGTGTCCATATCGTTGCTCAAGGAGTAGATATGCCAATTCACAACAAATATGTAGAACTCTACGAGGAACCCAGGAGACTACCATGGCCACACCCACTCGAGGTGGATGGAGGCATGTCCTCTTTAAAAGCATATCTAAAACTTCATCCAGAGCAAGTGAGTTAAATATTGTGTGTTTGTATGTAGTACTCAGTAATGTGTTCGTGTGTGTGTGTGTGTGTGTGTGTGTTACAGGTGGCTGTAAAGAGAGGTGGGCGGACTGAACTCCATTTAGCTGCCAGCTGTGGAGATGTTGACGTTATTAAAACATTACTTGAGTTCAAAGCTGATATAAACAGCGTGGTATGTGATTTAGATGTTGGTCATGTGATTTGATTCCATCGATCATGTGATACTAAAGATAGGTCATGTGATTTGATATGTTGGTCATGTGATGCAGAAGGTAGGTCACATTTGGTGTGCTAGGTGTTCGTCATGTGACTTGATGAGATCAATGCTATATGTCTTACATTGATGAGTGCTTACTGTGTTTTGTTGTGTCCAGGATTCTGAGGACTGCAGACCACTTCACTATGCTGTCATGAGGTGTGTAAGTGTTACAGTGTACATGGCTACCCTTTACCACATTTTCTTTGCATGGTAGACTCACTTCAATACTTTGCTTACCACATTTCATTAACCCTCAGTGCGCATGCGCGAGAGGGTTATAGTAGTCGTCCTGTCTGTTTGTCTGTCTGTCACGCTCTGATTTTGGAGATTACTGACAATTAACAGTTGATTTAGGTATGAACTTACTCAGGACAAAGATTTAAGACCTTTTATTGTGCTACTTTTTTTTAATTTCGGGCTATTCGTTGAGAAAAAGCGAAGCTTTCAACTCCGCGTAGGTACCAGCTTTTATGGGCAACGCCCCCTAGCGTTACGTCATAATCATGTGAGCAATTAATTTCTGCGGCCAGCGGTGTAGCTACTTAGCTTTATGCTCAGGCTCCTAAGCGTTACTCCGGGGAAGTTAACGGAGCTGAAAGAGTGAAGTATACAGGTGAGTGTTTCTGGCTAGTTTAGCTTCTTCTCTTATGAAGACAGTGTTTCCATGTACCATTTTCATTGGTCGAGCTATTTTGATACCTCATTAAAAATAGCTAACAGATTGCTTGTTCTTTTGGAAGGAGATTATATTGTAATAACTAGGTAGTGTTAGCGCTGAGGGTTCGCACCTTTGGTGCATTGATATAGATTCAGTCACAAGAACACACACACAGACAGTGTAGTTGGTTAGTTTGTGTTGATATTCTTGTTGCCGTGACTACACATACACACAGTGGTAACAGTGATGCCGTACAGCTGATTCTGCAGTGTGGAGCTGACGTGAACTCGGCCGGTCCTAATTTACGCACACCACTTATCATGGCTGTGGAGAGAGATCTACAGGACATCTCTCAACTTTTAATCTGTCAGCCAAACATTTATATCAATGGACAGGTACTGCCACACCCACACAAATAGTGCACCCACACAAATAGTGCACCCACACAAACAGTGACAATTACCGCCCACACAAACTGACATTTCACATGTGCATGTTGAAGCATCGACTGATGGGTAAGGCGTGAGAATCTATTGCTAAAGTGGGTGAACCTGTTGCCAAGGTGGGTGAACCTGTGTGCATGTTGAAGCATCGACTGATCAGTAAGGTGTGAGAATCTATTGCTAAAGTGGGTGAACCTGTGTGCATGCTGAAGCATCGACTGATGGGTAAGGCGTGAGAATCTATTGCTAAAGTGGGTGAACCTGTTGCCAAGGTGGGTGAACCTGTTGCCAAGGTGGGTGAACCTGTTGCCAAAGTGGGTGAACCTGTTGCCAAGGTGGGTGAACCTGTTGCCAAGGTGGGTGGTTGCTAAGGTGGGTGAACCTGTTGTTAAGATGGGTGTGTAGGTATGGATGAGTCAACATTTGAAGAGTATGGGCAGTAATTTACACTGTATATGTGGGAGTTAATTATCACTGTATGTGTGGGCGGTAATTATCACTATAGGTGTGGGTGGTAATTAGCACTATAGGTGTGGGTGGTAATTAGCACTATAGGTGTGGGAGTTAATTATCACTATAGGTGTGGGCGGTAATTAGCACTATAGGTGTGGGAGTTAATTATCACTATAGGTGTGGGAGTTAATTATCACTATAGGTGTGGGTGGTAATTAGCACTATAGGTGTGGGTGGTAATTAGCACTATAGGTGTGGGCGGTAATTAGCACTATAGGTGTGGGCGGTAATTAGCACTATAGGTGTGGGCGGTAATTAGCACTATAGGTGTGGGCGGTAATTAGCAATATAGGTGTGGGCGGTAATTAGCACTATAGGTGTGGGTGGTAATTAGCACTATAGGTGTGGGTGGTAATTAGCACTATAGGTGTGGGTGGTAATTAGCACTATAGGTGTGGGTGGTAATTAGCACTATAGGTGTGGGCGGTAATTAGCACTATATGTGTGTGGGCGGTAATTGTTGTGTGTCCATTATGTGTTGCTATTTTCCTTACCAGAGCGTGCTCAGCATGTTTGTGTCGTGTGTATGTATGTGTGTTTGTGTGTAGGACTACAATGGACATTCTGCTCTGCACATCGCTGTGTTCAACAACAACGTCAAGATGGTTGAGCTTCTCCTGGACCACGGAGCAGACCCACGACTCTGTGACTTCCGCTATTACGCATCCATTATGATAGCCTCCAGGCAGAACTTTGTGGAGTAAGTTCTATTGCTGAGTGAAGGTTCTGTTGCTGAGTGAAGGTTGTTGCTGGGTTCTGTTGCTGAGTGAAGGTTCTGTTGCTGGGTTTTGTAGCTGAGTGAAGGTTCTGTTGCTGGGTTCTGTTGCTGAGTGAAGGTTCTGTTGATGAGTTCGGTTGCTGGGTTCTGTTGCTGAGTGAAGGTTCTGTTGCTGAGTGAGGGTTCTGTTGCTGAGTGAAGGTTCTGTTGCTGAGTGAGGGTTTTGTTGCTGAGTGAAGGTTCTGTTGCTGAGTGAGGGTTTTGTTGCTGAGTGAAGGTTCTGTTGCTGAGTGAAGGTTCTGTTGCTGAGTGAAGGTTCTGTTGCTGAGTGAAGGTTCTGTTGCTGGGTTCTGTTGCTGAGTGAAGGTTCTGTTGCTGAGTGAAGGTTCTGTTGCTGGGTTCTGTTGCTGAGTGAAGGTTCTGTTGCTGAGTGAGGGTTCTGTTGCTGAGTGAGGGCTCTGTTGATGAGTTCGGTTGCTGGGTTCTGTTGCTGAGTGAAGGTTCTGTTGCTGAGTGAAGGTTCTGTTGCTGAGTGAGGGTTCTGTTGCTGAGTGAGGGTTCTGTTGCTAAGTGAAGGTTATGTTGCTGAGTGAGGGTTCTGTTGCTAAGTGAGGGTTCTGTTGAGTGAGGATTCTGTTGCTGAGTGAAGGTTCTGTTGCTGAGTGAGGGTTCTGTTGCTGAGTGAGTGTTCTGTTGCTGAGTGAAGGTTCTGTTGCTGAGTGAGGGTTCTGTTGCTGAGTGAAGGTTCTGTTGCTGAGTGAGGGTTTTGTTGCTGAGTGAAGGTTCTGTTGCTGAGTGAAGGTTCTGTTGCTGAGTGAAGGTTCTGTTGCTGAGTGAAGGTTCTGTTGCTGGGTTCTGTTGCTGAGTGAAGGTTCTGTTGCTGGGTTTTGTAGCTGAGTGAAGGTTCTGTTGCTGGGTTCTGTTGCTGAGTGAAGGTTCTGTTGATGAGTTCGGTTGCTGGGTTCTGTTGCTGAGTGAAGGTTCTGTTGCTGAGTGAGGGTTCTGTTGCTGAGTGAAGGTTCTGTTGCTGAGTGAGGGTTTTGTTGCTGAGTGAAGGTTCTGTTGCTGAGTGAGGGTTTTGTTGCTGAGTGAAGGTTCTGTTGCTGAGTGAAGGTTCTGTTGCTGAGTGAAGGTTCTGTTGCTGAGTGAAGGTTCTGTTGCTGGGTTCTGTTGCTGAGTGAAGGTTCTGTTGCTGAGTGAAGGTTCTGTTGCTGGGTTCTGTTGCTGAGTGAAGGTTCTGTTGCTGAGTGAGGGTTCTGTTGCTGAGTGAGGGCTCTGTTGATGAGTTCGGTTGCTGGGTTCTGTTGCTGAGTGAAGGTTCTGTTGCTGAGTGAAGGTTCTGTTGCTGAGTGAGGGTTCTGTTGCTGAGTGAGGGTTCTGTTGCTAAGTGAAGGTTATGTTGCTGAGTGAGGGTTCTGTTGCTAAGTGAGGGTTCTGTTGAGTGAGGATTCTGTTGCTGAGTGAAGGTTCTGTTGCTGAGTGAGGGTTCTGTTGCTGAGTGAGTGTTCTGTTGCTGAGTGAAGGTTCTGTTGCTGAGTGAGGGTTCTGTTGCTGAGTGAAGGTTCTGTTGCTGAGTGAAGGTTCTGTTGCTGAGTGAGGGTTCTGTTGCTGAGTGAAGGTTCTGTTGCTGAGTGAGTGTTCTGTTGCTGAGTGAAGGTTCTGTTGCTGAGTGAGGGTTCTGTTGCTGAGTGAAGGTTCTGTTGCTGAGTGAAGGTTCTGTTGCTGAGTGAAGGTTCTGTTGCTGAGTGAAGGTTCTGTTGCTGAGTGAGAGTTCTGTTGCTGGGTTTTGTAGCTGAGTGAAGGTTCTGTTGCTGAGTGAGGGTTCTGTGCTGTTATAGCTAAAGGTGTGCTGTTTATTAATTGGCGAGCGAGCGAAGCGAGCGAGACACTCTCAAGGGTAACACAATTGAAAATCAGGGAAGTTAGTTTGTTTATATATATGTGTGGACATACGTATGTCATTTTGTACTTTGACCCTCATGTAATTTTGTGTTCGCTCTGTGTTCGACCCTGTCCCAAACTTCACTAAACAGAATCCTCCGGTTTAGCGATCATTACCCGTATCACTTTAGAAATTGAATTGTTTACTGCTTTGAATTATTTTGCGGGTGCAGTTAAAACTCAACAACTTATGGGAGCTCCGTTTCTATTCGAGTTAGTGGCGGTGGTAAGTTAATACGCTATTTGTCACAGTTATAAGCCCTACACAACAGTATTTACTTGAAAATTTGTTGTCCACTAGACGAACCACTAAGGTAAGTCTTGCGTAGGTATGCTCAGTTGTGTGAAAATATTGTGGGTTACAACTACTAAGAATATCACAAAGAAAAAGTTTAAATGACGTGACTTGATTTTGTTGCTTCTTTTTCAATTCAAACAGTTGCGGGGAGTGGTTACTATGGCAGTGAAATCCCTTTACCGTATATATGTAATTTAAAAACTCGACTGTATTTTAGTAGCTTGAGTGTTAGTAGTTAGAATCAATCGTTTAACAATAGTGTGGTTTAAGGCTCGCTAGTTATCACTAGTTTAGTTACTTTGTATGTTTGTTTGTGTGTAGGATTGTGAAGCTGATGGTAGAGCTGGATTCCTCTCTCGTGAACTACGCTGCGGAGAGCGGTGTGTGTCTTCTTGTCTGTGCTGCTAGTCACAACTGTGTTCAGGTGGCTGACTTTCTACTTAGTCAGGTAAAGGGAGATGCCTGATATCCACTTGGTAAGGGGTAGAATATTTGGTATGACTGTTACTTATTGTGGCTACTACTACATTATTTGGTGAGTAAGTGATTGGCTGGGGCTTATTAGTAGCACGTGTGAAGGAGTGATGAATTGACGAGCACTACGATTGAGAGCTGGATTGGTTGCGTGTAACTTAACGTAACTTATTGTAGTAGTAACATTAACACATGAGAGGTCTTCGTGGGCAAGTGAGAGAGACAGCATTCATATTAAGGATATGTTTATTGATATGTAAGTAAGTACGTGTGTGCTCACTTAATGCATTTGTGAGTGCCTCACAGATGTTAGGCTTACCACCCGCAGTTCTTACTGGACTAAAATAGTACAATTATTTCTTGGAAAAGCTTGTTGTTGTTGTTTTGTTGTTGTTTTGTTTGTTTGTTTGTTTGTTTTTGTTTTTTAAAGTAGGTAAAGGAACATTCTTTATTTTAGTTTTCTCTGTAGGAGAATTGTGAGGTGGACTATGTGAACCATCTAGGCTGGACTCCACTTCTGTATGCCATTTGCTATGGCAACACAGTGATGGCAGAGATGCTGATAGAACATGGAGCAGATGTCAACAACTGTGATTTTGATGACTGGTCTCCATTGCTCATGCACATGTCACGAAACATGTGCTTGGAAATACCTTCACAACTCTGCCCTAACATTGAACAGGTAAAGGATCGTCAATTTTATGGTTGGTTGTTTGAACGAAACCTTTACCATTACACCTTACATCATTATTACACCCTTTGCCCTGTCATATGCACCTTTCACACCCTCTATTCATGTTTGCACCCTTCATGGTTACACCTGAGTGTGTCATGTTCCAGGTCAGCACCGTGCTACTAGGAGAGGACGTCCCTGACAACGTCCTGGCTGGCTACACTGTCATCACGTTCGCTGCTTACCTCCTCCGTAAAGGAGCGGACATGCACAAAGCCAACAAGGAAGGGCTTTCTCCTCTCAAGCAGATGCCATTCTTATCAACTCTCTTCTCATTGATGGCTGAACATGAACACATGTTGTGAGTTTTTATGGAAGTGGTCTAAATGGGTGTGGTTTGAATGGGTATGGGTAATAAGCATGTGTTAGAGAGAGATGGGTAGCTGTTGTGAGGATACAGAAGGGTAGCTGTTAGTGAGGATACAGATGGGTAGCTGTTCGTGAGGATACAGATAGGTAGCTGTTAGTGAGGATACTGATGGGTAGCTGGTTAGTGAGGATACAGGTGGGTAGCTGTTAGTGTGGGTACAGATGGGTAGCTGTTAGTGAGGATACAGATGGGTAGCTGGGTAGCTGTTAGTGAGAATACAGATGGTAGCTGTTAGTGAGGATACTGATGGGTAGCTGTTAGTGTGGGTACAGATGGGTAGCTGTTAGTGAGGATACAGATGGGTAGCTGTTAGTGAGAATACAGATGGGTAGCTGTTCGTGAGGATACAGATGGGTAGCTGTTAGTGAGGATACTGGTGGGTAGCTGTTAGTGAGGATACAGATGGGTAGCTGTTAGTGAGGGTACAGATGGGTAGCTGTTAGTGAGGATACAGATGGGTAGCTGTTAGTGAGGATACAGATGGGTAGCTGTTAGTGAGGATACAGATGGGTAGCTGTTAGTGAGGATACAGATGGGTAGCTGTTAGTGAGGATACAGATGATGCAATAGTGAAAGTAAAGAAGGGATGAGGTTGAGTTGAAGTCATCTTATAGTTCGTGTTTGCTCGCTTGTGTTGTTTACTATTTCTGCAACTGAAGTACTTCTCTGTACATGTTTAATATATTATGTGTTGTTTATATAATCTCTAACTAGCAACTTAAAGAAATCATTGAGTTAATCTGCTTATGGTTTCTTACAACACACGCACACACACTGCGCACGCACACACACACACATGCATGCATGACTGTATGCACTCTGTCTTTAGCAGCTCTGAAGACACCCCTGCCTTCCCGGGCGGACTACTGCAGATGTACGGTGGGCTGAAAATGTCGTATTCCAGTAAAGGCCACAGTTGCCCTCACTGCCGACAGGTTCATTGCCATGGCAACAAGACGAGTTCACACGATGGAGGACGATATTCTGATGATTATGATGATGATGATGGTTATGCTGGTAAAGGGTCATGGGGAAACTCAGTGACTAGCGATGAAACTAGCAGACCCCACACATCGTCAAGTAGCCGACAGCCAAAGACAATGATCATGCTCTTCACCCAGCCAGGAAGTGGGCGTGGCTCCCATAGCTCTGAGTCTTACATGATGAGCAGCAGTAGTTTATATGACACATTCACTGACCAATCAGCAGACAATACCGTGCCAACAGCCGACACATCAGGGGCCACACCCACTATAACGGTACATGGATCTTAATACTGCATGAAATACATGTGACATGTATAAGGTAGAATGTGACATGTAGAAGGTGTGGCAGAGCTCCCTCTCCATTGCTCCGTCAGATTCTGTTGTTCACTAATTTAGAGGAGCGACAAGTAGGTCTGAAATTCTGTATTTGGTGTGTGTGTGTGTGTGTGTGCGTGCGTGTAGTCCTTTCGAGCCAGGCTGTATGTACCGCGTGGTGCTCATCTGTCGTCAAGTGATACTCCCGTGGACACGACTGCTCTCTCTAGGCTTCCTCCGCCTTCCATAGAAGAGTTGAGAGACGAGGAATGCTATTTGTGCGACTCTCCCGCTAGCGTTCGCTTCTCTCCATGTGGACACACGGCAATGTGCACTGCGTGCGCCCCCAGGGCTAAAAAGTGTCCCACATGTCGGGTAAGAAGTATATTGGTTAATTTTGCCGTATCAAAGTGTACAAAATATCTAGTAACCTTGCATAGGGACAGAGAGACTTTTAACACCATGCTGTGTCCATGGCAACACTTGTAGAAATAACATTTCTTAGACTTGTCTGTCTCTTCATATATCAGGTTGCTATGTACATGCTCCATCCTTACGGTCTTCTGCTTTCTCTCCTTTATTAGTCCAGCCCCACCCACCTTTAGTGACCTTAAAGTGATAGCAGACTCCTCACTAAGCGGTCCAGCCCCACCCACCTTAAAGTGACAGCAGACTCCTCTCACTAATTGATCCAGCCCCACCCACCTTAAAGTGACAGCAGGCTCCTCTCACTAATTGGTCCAGCCCCACCCACCTTAAAGTGACAGCAGACTCCTCTCACTAATTGGTCAAGCCCCACCCACCTTAAAGTGACAGCAGACTCCTCCCACTAATTGGTCCAGTCCCACCCACCTTAAAGCGACAGCAGACTCCTCTCACTAATTGGTCCAGCCCCACCCACCTTAAAGTGACAGCAGACTCCTCTCACTAATTGGTCAAGCCCCACCCACCTTAAAGTGACAGCTGACTCCTCTCATCTGTGTTGGAGTGTTGTATGATAATTGTTACATGTTCAATCTTGTACACACATACACACATGTGTAAGTGTTGCCTAGTAACACATGCACCCAGTGGACCATGACCCATTAGTCGCGATTTTTCCGTCTCATTTCACAAACTGATCTCTTGCAGAGTCTCAAGAGTATTTTGTCTTGTGGTAATGTGTGTTTGTGTGTTAATGTGTGTTTGTGTGTTAATATTTGATGTGTTTGTTGATATTTATTAAGGACAGGATGTTGAGAGTGTTGGGTGGGAGGTTAAGGACAGGATGTTGAGAGTGTTGGGTGGGAGGTTAAGGACAGGATGTTGAGAGTGTTGGGTGGGAGGTTAAGGACAGGATGTTGAGAGTGTTGGGTGGGAGGTTAAGGACAGGATGTTGAGAGTGTTTGGTGGGAGGTTAAGGACAGGATGTTAGGTAAGGAAGTATTTCATTGTTTGTTGTTTCATTGCAGAAACCAGTGGAAGGATTTTCTGAACTTTGAGTAATTATTTTGTCTCTCAGTGTATCTGTACATTGAATAAAATGTATTTCTCTCTCATTGTTTTTTTTTTATCATTATTTTTACAATTTTATCTCGTACCTTATTTGAATGATTTTACTGATTTGCGCATTCGTAAACAAAATATTTGCGTTTTGGTGGGCGTGTCTCTACCTGCGCGCTACACCGCATTCTCGCAGCTTCGCTTAGCAGTTGGTACTATTGCAAACAATAATAGAGGAGACTGACGAGAGAGAACTGAGACTGGTGGAAATATAGCTACTGCTGCAGCAATGTCCGACTCCAGGCAGACTCCAGTCTTAATTCCGGGCTCTCTGGTTGTGAGGGTAAGTGAGTTGCCGAATGCGAGTTACGAGAAATGGCTAGATGTGTGTTTTATTGTAGAGGGAAGAGGTTGTAGTCATGGAGTTTCCCAGTCCTCTTCCTTCTTCTGGAATTATTACTCTGGCCTTCTTTGAAGAAAATAGTAGGATCCAACTGGGATCAAAGGTTCCAGTGACCAGACTGGGCCCCAAAACATTAAAAGCAAACTTTCCTAGTAAGTTATTCCTTAGATGTATTCTCTCTCTTGGCGGCTTTTTTTTTAACAGTACAGAATTAAAAATATTTTGTTGCCACCAGGAATCGAACCCAGTACCACTTGCTTAACGCACAAGCGCTCTGCCACTGAGCTACGACAACCAGTTAGCTAGCTAGTGGCAAAAGATAAGATAAAAAACTAACTACACACCTAGCCTAGTAATAGCCTAATAATAAAACTAACTACACACCTAGCCTAGTAATAGCCTAATAATAAAACTAACTAAATAATTTCATGCTGAGCATAAGGGATAGAACGATTGTAACTTATAAGGAGTCACTTAAATTACTATTACTACTACTACTGCTATTACTACTACTACTATGATTACTACTACTATTGCTACTACTGCTGCTGCTGCTGCTATTACTACTACTATTATTACTACTGCTTAGGCATGCATATAGATCAATCAGTAACCTACGCTGTGTTTGTGTGTAGGATTCTCCCACATTGGACGAATAGATGTCAGTGTTCTGATACAGGAGCAGCAGTCTCTGTTTCCTAGGTTTCCTGTGTCTGTGCAGACACACCTGGAGGCAATGTACTCCACATTGTGGCAGGATAAAGGGACATCTGAGGAGGCCATTGTCCCTGATAACTCCCTCGCTCTCCTAGCCTCTCTACTGGCTTACGTTGCCAACTCAGAGCAAGGAACTGAAGATGTAGACCAACTTCTGTGTAGGGCACTGCACTTGGTATCTCCTGATAAACTGTCAGACTGGCATCTCGGACCTTTACTTAGTGGTGAGTGGGTGTGGTTAAATCTGCGTCTCTAGTTTGAACCAACCAGTCAATCCAGTAACTTTTCTAATGGTTTCCTGTAGAACTCTAGCTAGTTCTAATGGTTTCCTGTAGAACTCTAGCTAGTTCTAATGGTTTCCTGTAGAACTCTAGCTAGTTCTAATGGTTTCCTGTAGAACTCTAGCTAGTTCTAATGGTTTCCTGTAGAACTCTAGCTAGTTCTTGATCGTTGCAGCATTTTTATCACGCAATGTTTAATTACTGTTCAACTAATTGTTGCCCCCTGATGATTGATGATGGATTGGTAGATTGATAGGTAAGGGATCATTGTCTGTAAAATAATCAACTCTCTCCATGAATAAAGTAACTTCATTTGTATTCAGTCGAACTGATGAAAATTTTCAGTTGATTTCTTGAAGTTGTTTCAATAGTTGAGTCATGTTTAAAGAAGAGAAAGACTCAAAGAAAAGCTAGTTTATCTTTCACTTCATGTATCTAAGACCATCATTCAACTATCTCTCATAAATAACTAGATCAAACAAACAAACAAACAAACTGAAGATGTAGTAATTAAATTTTAATTTTAAGGACATAATGCGAGTCCTGTGTCCTTATTTGGAGGTATTCTACATGTGGGCCTATATTGGGGGGGTGTGGTTTAGTTTGATGGGTGTGTTCCCTGGTACTGTTGTTTCTCATTTGGTTGACATTCCATTTTGAAAGTTTTTATTTTGTCTTAACTGGAAGCTGTCTGTCTGTGATCTCCATCATAACTTTGTATGTGTGTGTGTGTGTGCATGCATATACATGTTTGTGTGTTTGTGTGTGTGTGTGTGTCATCGCAATATGGTACACCCTTATGTGGATAGGAAGGTGTGTCCACTTCCCCCAGGGCTTCTTCATATTTCTACGAATTAATCGTATAATAAATGTGTTGACATAAGATATGTTGAATGCATTCCTAAGTCAAATTCCCAGGATGGTTGGATCAGTTCTCTCTCTCTTCTCTCTTAGTGTGTCAGTGGGTGTGTTTGGGGGCATGGCAGATAGAAACATACATTAATTGCATGTGTTAAATCAAAGGTGTATATATATTATTATTTTACATGCTGCGATTCTAAATACTGTCATGTCCCGGCAATGTCCCGGCAATGTCCCGGCAATGTCCCGGGATTGGCTGAACTGAATAACTAGTGTATTGTACGATGGCTGGCTAGACCAAGTCCATCTGTTTGCCATGGTGGTTTGTATTTTATATTGTCCATAAAGACACAATATGGAGGATTTTCATTGGTCATCTCTCTCCACAACTAGTCTTTCTTGTATTCATCTTTAGGAAAGTTTGGGTGGGATGAGTCTCTCTTGCACATCTGTGCTCGACAGAAGCTAGAGGAAACTGCTCTGCTTCTTCTCCAACCTCACTATGTGGAGGGAAAAGTGTTTTACCTGCTCAAGAAAGCTCCTTATGACAACAAAACTCCACAGGAGATAGCACGCAAGAACGGCATGAAGAGAATGGCGGGAATGGCAGACATGCTAACGGTGAGTGAGTGAGTGGTGCTTCAGAAGTGAGTGTAATGTTTGTGTGTTTGTAGGGCGGCCACAAAGCTACGTCAACACCAGTACGTTGCAGGGATTTCCTCATCTCTATTTAATTAAATGTTGTAATATTATTCAATGTAGAAAGACAAACGCAGGAGGAAGTCTTCGCTGTCCAGAGCTAGCTCCATTGACATCAACCTCCACCTGTCAACACAAGGTAAGTCCTTCTCTGTGACCACAACTGATAAACTGGTGCTCATTCTGTGCATTGGCAGAGGGAGACGTGCCTGGATCTCCAAACACATCCAAAAAGAAAGATAAGGTAAGTCCTACATTTAGGGGGGTGTCAGTACTGGTCACTATGACTACAATAACACTCAACAGTGTTGGGCATATGTTGCAACTCCATTGGTTAACTCTGTATGTGTGTGTGTGTGTGTGTTATTATAGGGACCAAAGAAACTGAAGAAATTGTTTGGAAAGGAAAAAGAAGTAACTAACATTTGCTTTGTGAATGACTGGCCTCAGAAGTATGTGTGTTTGTTTTTCAGACTAAAACAAAGACTCCCTCCCACCAAGCTAGTGCAGTGGGTGGAGTCAGTGGAACAATAGGCGGAGTTAGTGGAGCAGAGCTGAGTCATGAAGGAAGTCCTCAAATTTCAACTGCTTCAGTGCAACCATCTTTAGCTCCACTTGCTGGTACGTACAGGGTAGTGAGTGCAACTGACAACAGTATGTGTGTGAAATCGTGAATAGTTCCATCTAATGAGGACTCCAGATGGAGATCGTCTGTCAATCGTGATCAACCCTTACCATTACCACAAAACCTTTCTCATGACCAGCCCCTCCCACTGCGTGATCAGCCCCTCCCACTTTCACAGAGTCTCCCTCGTGACTTCAGGCAATCCGTGACTAGTTCACTGTCAAGCTGTGAAGACTCTCGTGGTGTGGGGTCAAGAGTATCATCTAAGGACTACGACAGCTCTCTTCCTCCGCGGGATGTGATCAGACCACTGAGTGACGCTGCTCCGCACCTTTCTCTCTCTAGAGATCTTAAATCAACAGAGTATGGCCATGACACAGAGAACATTTACAAAGTACCAAAGAATGTGGTAAGGATTTATATTCTGTTGCTATAACAATTGGAAATTGTTTGAGGCGTGTGGCAATTATTGAGGGGGTACTAACAAGGAGAGCAACATTTTTAGTAACACGTGATCATTAGGAGAAACACTTTAGTAGCACGTGATCATTAGGAGAAACACTTTAGTTCATAGCATGTGTTTTTTTTATATCTACTGTTTTCTTCAGCTAAGAATTGAAGACTCTAACTCTGATGATGAAGACATTTATAAAGTTCCTCGAAATGTAGTAAGCATTGTCAAAAATATGATCATTAGAAGCTCAATTTATCTTTACTTGCAGCCACGCCCACTTGAAGATGAAGAGGATTTGTATAAAGTTCCCAGCAATATTGTAAGTTGTGTCGTGTGACATGGTTGTTGAAGAGTCGTAAAATATGTATGGGATCAAGCATGTCTCACACATGTTGGTTGGAATGGGAATGAATACTTGTAGGCTGGAATTGAAATAAATGGTTGACTCTGAGAATAAGTGTTTTCTCCTATTAGAATGGGAATGAATTTGTTCTATTTATAGATTGGGAATGGATGTTATAGAAATAGATGTTTTCATTTAATTAGAATGGGAATTTCACTTGTAGTAGTGGAAACTGATTAATCACATTTGATTGATGAACGTCTTATGTAGCCACGCCCACTGGACTGTGACTCTGAGGATGATGAAGAGATATACAGGATTCCTAAGAACATTGTAAGTGTCTCAGTACGTCCATTGGAGGGTCGGCATCAAAATAGAGTAGAATATTAGTTGTCTTAGTTCAGCAGATTTCAACACACACCAGACCTAGGTCCAGACCTAGGTCCAGCACACACCAGACCTTCACTTCAGCTAAATCAATTGCACCATGCCCACCTTAAGAGCTTGCCATGTTCTAGAAGAAGAAAAGGAATCTCCACACACCAGACCTAGAACCCTAATCTCCATGCTAGGAACACTTTATTTATTTCTGAGAGAAAGACATTATAAGAATGTATAAACAAAATTAAAGTGAAAAATTCGGATATTGTTTCTGAAGCTCTATAAGTGGTAGCATTTAGAGATCATGCCTGTTACCATGACAACAGGAGGTCGAATGTGTTGTTTGTGGAGTACATGTTAGTACATGTATAGCATGGTGAAGATATGGTAGTTATGGAAACACTCGGGCAGAATAAACAATAACTGAGATTGTGTATTATGAGGGAGTTGAAAATGTGTTCTGGTCATTCTTTAATAGTTTGTGCACTAGATGGTATGATCTATGTGCATACGTAATGTCATGTGACTGCTATGGGGCATGTGCAGTAATGTCAGTTGATGGCAATAGAGCATGTGCAGTGGAAAACACTGTATTCAAACTAGACTAGGTCCAATACATATAGAACTAGGTCCAGTACATATAGAACTAGGTCCAGTACATATAGAACTAGGTCCAGTACATATAGAACTAGGTCCAGTACATATAGAACTAGGTCCAGTACATATAGAACTAGGTCCAGTACATATAGAACTAGGTCCATCTAGGTCCAGTACATATAGAACTAGGTCCAGTACATATAGAACTAGGTCCAGTACATATAGAACTAGGTCCAGTACATATAGAACTAGGTCCAGTACATATAGAACTAGGTCCATCTAGGTCCAGTACATATAGAACTAGTTCTATAAGTACTGGTCCCTAGTTCTCTTTGAACTGAACCTAATTCCATACTCACTGCATCCTAGCTGTAAATAAGGACCTGCATACATTCATGAGGTAATGGCAGTTAGAATGTCACACCAAATGCATCCTCTGAAGACCAGTCAGTGTGTCTATTCAAAGGCTGTGAAATGTATTACTGTCTCTCAGTTGGAATAAATATAGATGTGACATCTCCGCAAGTCTTTTGTGTGTATGTGTTAGCATCAATAAGGATAGAGTCATGCCCTTTCTCTGTTTGAATAAATAGCTTCTTGACACCAAGAGTCCAGAGTGCATTGCCTGCCATATAACACACTATTATCTCTGGTTAAACAAATAACAGAAGAGGAAGTTGAAACTAACAGTATTAAAAACTTCAATTAGCACATGAAGGTCAAGATATCCTTCCATCTGTCCTTCTGTCTTTTACTCTGTCCTTCACTCTGTCCTTCTGTCTTTTACTCTGTCCTTCACTCTGTCCTTCTGTCCTTCACTCTGTCCTTCTGTCTTTTATTCTGTCCTTCACTCTGTCCTGGTCCTACACTCTGTCCTTCACTCTGTCCTGGTCCTACACTCTGTCCTGGTCCTACACTCTGTCCTTCACTCTGTCTTGGTCCTTCACTCTGTCCTTCACTGTGTCCTTCTGTCGTTTATTATGTATTATATAGAAAATGCACGCACACACATATATATGTTTACTACTGCATTCAAACTAGACATGTGCCGTCAAAAATAATCTATTGACTACCCCTCTGTAATGATATTCATAGCCTCTGCCAAACCACCAAATATGGGAGTCTCCAGATCATGAGATATATAACATACCAAGAAATGTGGTGAGTGTGTGTGTGAGGTGTGAGGGGGGGGGGGGTGGTAAGATGTGGGAGGGTGGGCAAGGTGTGGTAAAAATCACTCGCTCCCTACCTGTCTTGTCTCTAAAAGATGTTTGTTGCATTCTTGTAGCGTGCTGAGAGTCCTTCAGTGGGCGTGTCTCCAGATCACAATCTCTACAATATTCCTAGAAAACAAGTGGGCGTGTCTCCAGATCACGATCTCTACAATATTCCTAGAAAACAAGTGAGGCTTAACAGAACACAGCCATTCTAATTGATACACAATCCACCATACTTCAATTTTTTTTAATGTTTCGTTTTGATCACATGACATGCTAGGAGGTGTCTGGTGATGCAGTAGTCAGTGAAGATGAGGACAGTGATCACTTGTACGAGAAAGTGCCAGAGGAAATGCTGAGTGAGATGAGACTGAACAGTGTGCTACACAGTCTTCCAGAAGGAGTAAGATATGCATACAGTCATGACATCACATGACATCACATGTATATTTCCCTTCTTTAGCACTACATGAAAGTGCCAACTAAAGAGTTCCTTCATAAACACTCTGATGGATCTCCAAACAGGACTACCGAGGGTGAAAAACTTGGTACAGGGTCATCATTTCTAAGTAGTCTCCTGCGTAGAGCCCAGCCAAGAAAAGACTCACTCACTCGACACAGTGATGATGATGATGATGACTATGACTACCCACCTGCTTCTTCCACGTTAGATCGAACCGTCATCTCTCTAGGGAAAAGTTCAGCCATGTTGTCTGAAGGCAATGTGATGCACAAGCCTAATGTCATTGGAGATTCGCTTCATCATGACGACCAACCGGAAGAAGAGGTTGTGGAGAACATCTATGATGAGCCAGCGGACTTGTTTCAGCGCTATAACTTCCCTCCTCCCAAGCAAGATAAGCATTCTGTTATCTACGATGATGTGACTCAAAGCTCAGAGGACCAGCCAACCCATGAACAGGTAGACACCACTGCAGCTACCAAATCTGATGAGCAGAGAGAATTTGCTAGTAAAGTGTCTTCTAAGAAAACTCATTACCAAAAGATTACATTTATAGCTCCAAAGAAGGACAAAGATGGTAAAGTTGCCTTGAGTCTGTCTTCTGGTAATGATTCTGTTGTGGGCCCTCCCACTCAACAAACTTCATCAATGTCCACAATAGTTCAGAAGCTGCCTCCTCCACCTCCACCTCCCCCTCCACCAGAAACTCCATCCCCAGAGCCTATTCCAAGTCCTCCATTGGAAAGCCGGCCTTTGCCACCCCGTGCATCATTCAGCATTCCATCTGCTGATAAACCCTCTGCCCCAATAACTCAAAGAACTCCTCCTTCACCCACTACTTCTTTTAAAGTTCCTCCTTCACCCTCAATTCCCTTACAAACTCCTCCTTCTCCTCCTATTCCCTTACAAACTCCTCCTTCTCCTCCTATTCCCTTAAAAACTCCTCCTTCTCCTCCTATTCCCTTACAAACTCCTCCTTCTCCTCCTATTCCCTTACAAACTCCTCCTTCTCCTCCTATTCCCTTAAAAACTCCTCCTTCTCCTCCTATTCCCTTAAAAACTCCTCCTTCTCCTCCTATTCCCTTAAAAACTCTTCCTAAAGCTCCCCCTTCACCCCTAAATCCCCTACAAACTTCTTCTATTCCCTTGAAAATTCAGCCTTTAGTAACTAACTCTCCTCCTCAGTTTGCTAAGACGCCCCCTCCATCCCCACCACGGGCAGCTAAAGCTCCACCTCCTTCAGAGATTCTGAATATTTTTCGCAACACAAGAGCTGCCACATTATCACAAGCTGAAGAAGTCCTTGTCACACCATCTCCTCCATCCCCAACCAAAAGACCAAGAACAAACACATCCTTTCCCAACTCTGTCTCTAGAAGTGACCCACCAGCCAGCAAGTCAGCTCACCCACCAGTACCCAAACCAAGGAAGACCAAAACAGAAACACTTCCTGCATCTTTTGCCAGCAAGCCACCCATCGACCCTTCCTCACCTAAATGTAAAACTATCGATCGCGAGGTGAACAACTCGGATTCAGTTTTAACAGTGAAACAAAAGATTGCAGCATTAGCAGCCACGCCTCCACACTCACCTGCAGTTGCAAACAAAAGGAAACCTCCTGTGGCCACACCTCCTACCAGATCTAAGTTTAATAATGCAGATGAAGATAATCAGATTTTAATGAAATTGAACCAGATGTCCAGTCCGATCCCAGTGAAAGAGGAAGAATTGCCACAGGTATTACGAAGACTAACTATGCAGCAATCATCAGGCTCTTCTTCCTCCATGCCTGAGGTAGGACCCAAGCCAAGAAGAACCCCCAAAAGATCTGAGCCGCCTCAGATAGAAAACCCAAATTCAGCACATCAATCCAGTCCTGTTATGGGATCTAAACGTGCTGGTCTAGGTACTAAAATCCCAGTTCCTGGCCCCAAACCTATACAGGCTCCAGTTCCAGGTCCTAAACCTAACCAAAGCCCAATACCAGGTCCTAAACCTCAAAGATCTAGAAATGTCCTGCAGGAAGGCAGAAGAAACTCTTAGATCCTTGCATCGTGAATTAAAGTAGAACTTGAGTTGTCATCATCATTTTTTATTTTGGCACATACTTCCACCAATTATAGTTTATATTATAATAGCAGTAATTACAGGAACTGTCAAAGATAGACAAATAGTCAGAATAGTTTATTATAAGTGGTCATCGAGTTTATGGTATTAATACAGGTGGCTAACCCAGCTAGCTAATGGAGTTTATGGTATTAATACAGGTGGCTAACCCAGCTAGCTAATGGAGTTTATGGTATTAATACAGGTGGCTAACCCAGCTAGCTAATGGAGTTTATGGTATTAATACAGGTGGCTAACCCAGCTAGCTAATCCAGAGTTTAGGTATTAATACAGGTGGCTAACCCAGCTAGCTAATGGAGTTTATGGTATTAATACAGGTGGCTAACCCAGCTAGCTAATCCAGAGTTTATGGTATTAATACAAGTGGCTAACCCAGCAGGCTAATCCAGAGTTTATGGTATTAATACAGGTGGCTAATCCAGAGTTTACAGGTATTAATACAGGTGACTAACCCAGCTAGCTAATCCAGAGTTTAGGTATTAATACAGGTGGCTAACCCAGCTAGCTAATGGAGTTTATGGTATTAACTAACCTTACTCCTGTATGCAACCATTCATTTTAGCTAGAAGTGTTTGAGTCATATCAAACCACAGCAAGAAAATGTCCCCGTTTCTCTAAAATTCAGTGTGCATGGGTGCTACAATTGTAAAGCACTGCCGTGAAAACAAATAGATACAGGTCACAGAATCTTCTCTTTCTAGTCAAGTATGCTGTAGTGTAGTACAGTAATTTACTCTAGCTAGTCTGCTATGTATGTGACAAAAAGAAAAAATCCAATGCAAATATACGTGCTGTTTGTTGGCTTTGGTGAAATTGTATGAGGGAGATGGAGAAACAGGAAATTTCCCTGCTGTGGCATTACAACAGGAATAAACTCTATTTTTAGCTGATGTGAGTGTTGTCCAGTCATACAACAATACATTCTTGCTCTTCTTCAGTATAGAAGCCAGTTTCCAACACAAGTGTCTTCACTGTCATAGTAATTAAATGGTAGCACTAGTTGTTTTTTCCTTCTAGTCAGCTTACTCTGTGCCAATTAATATCTGTCTGGTAAAGGGTTATCAATGGCATAGTAACCAACAAGCCTTCTTTTACTTTGAAAATGTAACAGAATAATTGCACAAGTTTACGGTAGTGTCAGACTGCTTGCATGAATTGTATTAGGGAAGCCATTAATGCATACTGATAATGTACAGAATCCTCACTATTGACTTGTACTTACTGTAAAGATCAACACACACGCACGCACACGCGCACACACTGCTACTAGCAAGAGTCAGTACATGGACTTGCAACATTCACTACATTTTACCAAAAAAACTTGCATCAGATCACATGTGGTAGTGAGGCTGTTTGTGGTTTAATGAAGTGTAGAAGTTTTTGTGAAGTAAAGGTGTACTACATGTGAGAGAATATCACGTGCCATCACATGTTGGTGGATGAAAGAGATCATGTTTGTGGATGAAAGAGATGATTACATGAAATATCCACATATACTGCAAACGGTTGCTATGACATCACTTCCTCAACTGCAAACATAATACAATACTATTAATAACTGAGTGTATTAGACAATCGATCCTCATGGGCGATTGATCCTTGAGGTTTCCACCCACTTTAATGGGTGTGTCAATGATATGTACCCAATATGAAGAACTCCTTACCAGTTTAGCTGTAGGACTGTCAAACTCAGACAAGTCTGATCTGTTCCAATTCTCTTTATCTATACATTTTTTTCCTAAATATGAAACCAAATTACAAAACAGGTTGCACTGTATCTTACCAGGAGAAGAGCGTGTAAACACTTGGTGTGAAAATTTTCTTCGCAATGCTTCTGCTATGATGGAAGCTGGATCATCCATATTCACTGTCTTGTTAGTGGGTCGAAGCGGGGTTCCTCCAGGTGATCTCACACCTTCAACTTTACGCAGCCTAACATTCAATACCTGGCTGACATCAGGAGGAGCAGGAGTGGAGTGACCTCTGTCTGCTGCCTTAGGCTGAGTGGAAACAGCAGCAGTAGACTCTCCACTGGATGACTACATCAAACAGGTACAGTGGACTACGTCAGACAGGTACAGTGGACTACGTCAGACAGGTACAGTGAACTACGTCAGACAGGTACAGTGGACTACGTCAGACAGGTACAGTGGACTACGTCAGACAGGTACAGTGGACTACGTCAGACAGGTACAGTGGACTACCTCAAACAGGTCAAACAGGTACAGTGGACTACATCAAACAGGTACAGTGGACTACGTCAGACAGGTACAGTGGACTACATCAAACAGGTACAGTGGACTACGTCAGACAGGTACAGTGGACTACATCAAACAGGTACAGTGGACTACGTCAGACAGGTACATTGGACTACCTCAAACAGGTCAAACAGGCACAGTGGACTACATCAAACAGGTACAGTGGACTACGTCAGACAGGTACAGTGGACTACATCAAACAGGTACAGTGGACTACGTCAAACAGGTACAGTGGACTACGTCAAACAGGTACAGTGGACTACGTCAAACAGGTACAGTGGACTACGTCAAACAGGTACAGTGGACTATATCAAACAGGTACAGTGGACTATATCAAACAGGTACGTGGACTACTTCAAACCGGTACACTGAACTACGTCAAACAGGTACAGTGGACTATATCAAACAGGTACAGTGGACTATATCAAACAGGTACAGTAAACTATATCAAACAGGTACAGTGGACTACGTCAAACAGGCACAGTGGACTACGTCAAACAGGTACAGTGGACTATATCAAACAGGTACAGTGGACTACTTCAAACAGGTACACTGGACTATATCAAACAGGTACAGTGGACTATATCAAACAGGTACAGTGGACTACATCAAACAGGTACAGTGGACTACGTCAAACAGGTACAGTGGACTATATCAAACAGGTACGTGGACTACTTCAAACAGGTACACTGGACTACGTCAAACAGGTACAGTGGACTATATCAAACAGGTACAGTGGACTATATCAAACAGGTACAGTGGACTATATCAAACAGGTACAGTGGACTACATCAAACAGGTACAGTGGACTACGTCAAACAGGCACAGTGGACTACGTCAAACAGGTACAGTGGACTATATCAAACAGGTACAGTGGACTACTTCAAACAGGTACAGTGGACTACATCAAACAGGTACAGTGGACTACGTCAAACAGGCACAGTGGACTACGTCAAACAGGTACAGTGGACTACATCAAACAGGTACAGTGGACTACGTCAGACAGGTACAGTGGACTACTTCAAACAGGTCAAACAGGTACAGTGGACTATATCAAACAGGTACAGTGGACTACTTCAAACAGGTACAGTGGACTACATCAAGCAGGTACAGTGGACTACGTCAAACAGGCACAGTGGACTATGTCAAACAGGTACAGTGGACTACGTCAAACAGGCACAGTGGACTACATCAAACAGGTACAGTGGACTACTTCAAACAGGTACAGTGGACTACGTCAAACAGGTACAGTGGACTACCTCAAACAGGTACAGTGGACTACATCAAACAGGTACAGTGGACTACGTCAAACAGGTACAGTGGACTACATCAAACAGGTACAGTGGACTACTTCAAACAGGTACAGTGGACTACGTCAAACAGGTACAGTGGACTACATCAAACAGGTACAGTGGACTACCTCAAACAGGTACAGTGGACTACATCAAACAGGCACAGTGGACTACATCAAACAGGCACAGTGGACTACGTCAAACAGGTACAGTGGACTACCTCAAACAGGTACAGTGGACTACCTCAAACAGGCACAGTGGACTACATCAAACAGGTACAGTGGACTACGTCAGACAGGTACAGTGGACTACCTCAAACAGGTCAAACAGGTACAGTGGACTACTTCAAACAGGTACAGTGGACTACTTCAAACAGGTACAGTGGACTACTTCAAACAGGTACAGTGGACTACATCAAACAGGTACAGTGGACTACATCAAACAGGTACAGTGGACTACGTCAAACAGGTACAGTGGACTACCTCAAACAGGTCAAACAGGTACAGTGGATACTTCAAACAGGTACAGTGGACTACGTCAAACAGGTACAGTGGACTACGTCCAACAGGCACAGTGGACTACGTCAAACAGGCACAGTGGACTACGTCAAACAGGTACAGTGGACTACGGCAAACAGGTACAGTGGACTACGTCAAACAGGTACAGTGGACTACGTCAGACAGGTACAGTGGACTACGTCAGACAGGTACAGTGGACTACGTCAGACAGGTACAGTGGACTACATCAAACAGGTACAGTGGACTACGGCAAACAGGTACAGTGGACTACGTCAGACAGGTACAGTAGACTACATCAAACAGGTACAGTGGACTACATCAAACAGGCACAGTGGACTACGTCAAACAGGCACAGTGGACTACGTCAGACAGGTACAGTGGACTACGGCAAACAGGTACAGTGGACTACGTCAAACAGGTACAGTGGACTACGTCAAACAGGTACAGTGGACTACGTCAGACAGGTACAGTGGACTACCTCAAACAGGTCAAACAGGTACAGTGGACTACTTCAAACAGGTACAGTGGACTACTTCAAACAGGCACAGTGGACTACGTCAAACAGGCACAGTGGACTACGTCAAACAGGTACAGTGGGCTACGTCAAACAGGCACAGTGGACTACGTCAAACAGGTACAGTGGACTACGTCAAACAGGTACAGTGGACTACGTCAAACAGGTACAGTGGACTACAGCAAACAGGTACAGTGGACTACGTCAGACAGGTACAGTGGACTACATCAAACTGGTACAGTGGACTACGTCAAAAAGGTACAGTGGACTACGTCAAACAGGTACAGTGGACTACGTCAAACAGGTACAGTGGACTACGTCAAACAGGTACAGTGGACTACGTCAAACAGGCACAGTGGACTACGTACGTGGACACGTCAACAGGCACAGTGGACTACGTCAACAGGCACAGTGGACTACGTCAAACAGGCACAGTGGACTACGTCAAACAGGCACAGTGGACTACGTCAAACAGGCACAGTGGACTACGTCAAACAGGCACAGTGGACTACGTCAAACAGGCACAGTGGACTACGTCAAACAGGCACAGTGGACTACGTCAAACAGGCACAGTGGACTACGTCAAACAGGCACAGTGGACTACGTCAAACAGGCACAGTGGACTACGTCAAACAGGCACAGTGGACTACGTCAAACAGGCACAGTGGACTACGTCAAACAGGCACAGTGGACTACGTCAAACTGGTACAGTGGACTACGTCAAACAGGCACAGTGGACTACGTCAGACAGGTACAGTGGACTACGTCAGACAGGTACAGTGGACTACGTCAGACAGGTACAGTGGACTACGTCAGACAGGTACAGTGGACTACCTCAAACAGGTCAAACAGGTACAGTGGACTACGTCAGACAGGCACAGTGGACTACGTCAAACAGGAACAGTGGACTACGTCAAACAGGCACAGTGGACTACGTCAAACAGGCACAGTGGACTACGTCAAACAGGCACAGTGGACTACGTCAAACAGGCACAGTGGACTACGTCAAACTGGTACAGTGGACTACGTCAGACAGGTACAGTGGACTACGTCAGACAGGTACAGTAGACTACGTCAGACAGGTACAGTGGACTACGTCAAACAGGCACAGTGGACTACGTCAAACAGGCACAGTGGACTACGTCAAACAGGCACAGTGGACTACGTCAAACAGGCACAGTGGACTACGTCAAACAGGTACAGTGGACTACGTCAAACTGGTACAGTGGACTACGTCAGATAGGTACAGTGGACTACGTCAGACAGGTACAGTAGACTACGTCAGACAGGTACAGTGGACTACGTCAGACAGGTACAGTGGACTACGTCAGACAGGTACAGTGGACTACCTCAAACAGGTCAAACAGGTACAGTGGACTACGTCAGACAGGTACAGTGGACTACCTCAAACAGGTCAAACAGGTACAGTGGACTGCTTCAAACAGGTACAGTGGACTACGTCAAACTGGACCTGTCTGACGTAGTCCACTGTACCTGTTTGACGTAGTCCACTGTGCCTGTTTGACGTAGTCCACTGTACCTGTTTGACGTAGTCCACTGTACCTGTTTGACGTAGTCCACTGTACCTGTTTGACGTAGTCCACTGTACCTGTTTGACCTGTTTGAGGTAGTCCACTGTACCTGTCTGACGTAGTCCACTGTTACAGTGGACTACCTCAAACAGGTCAAACAGGTACAGTGGACTACGTCAAACAAGTACAGTGGACTATATCAAACAGGAACAAGTGAACAACTTGCAAAGGCAGCAAGCAAGTTAGCCACATGGAGCAAAGTTAATGATACTGAACTCTCCACCAATGTTTCAGCGGGTACATTGTTTAACTTACTTGTGGTTCATGTGGAAGAAGAGGCAATGGTGGAGGTGGTGGAGGAGGAGGAGGGGCTGAAGGTGGAGAAACAGAAGGGAGAGAAGCTTCAGAGGGTTCAGAATCCATTTGTGCTAAAGCATACTGAGCTATCTGGAGTTTGAGTTGATGAAGTTCAGCTTTTAGAGCAGCCATTCTTCCACCTTCTACAAAAAATGCAAAGCTCTCATAAACATTTACACAATTAGATATTTAAACAGAATCTGAGTGCCTCTTCACATGAGCATCCAGGAACGAGAGCTACACTGTCTCATGAGAGAGAGCTACACTGTCTCATGAGAGAGCTACACTGTCTCATGAGAGAGCTACACTGTCTCATGAGAGAGCTACACTGTCTCATGAGAGAGCTACACTGTCTCATGAGAGAGAGCTACACTGTCTCATGAGAGAGAGAGAGAGCTACACTGTCTCATGAGAGAGAGCTACACTGTCTCATGAGAGAGAGCTACACTGTCTCATGAGAGAGCTACACTGCCTCATGAGAGAGAGAGCTACACTGTCTCATGAGAGAGAGTGAGATCTGCACTGTCTCATGAGAGAGAGTTACACTGCCTCATGAGAGAGAGTTACACTACCTCATGAGAGAGAGCTACACTGTCTCATGAGAGAGCTACACTGCCTCATGAGAGAGAGCTACACTGTCTCATGAGAGAGAGTGAGAGCTACACTGTCTCATGAGAGTGAGCTACACTGCCTCATGAGAGAGAGCTACACTGTCTCATGAGAGAGAGTGAGATCTACACTGTCTCATGAGAGAGAGCTACACTGCCTCATGAGAGAGAGCTACACTGTCTCATGAGCGAGAGCTACACTGTGTCATGAGAGAGAGTGAGATCTACACTGTCTCATGAGAGAGAGCTACACTGCCTCATGAGAGAGAGCTACACTGTCTCATGAGCGAGAGCTACACTGTCTCATGAGAGAGAGTGAGATCTACACTGTCTCATGAGAGAGAGCTACACTGCCTCATGAGAGAGAGCTACACTGTCTCATGAGTGAGAGCTACACTGTCTCATGAGAGAGAGAGCTACACTGCCTCATGAGAGAGAGCTACACTGTCTCATGAGAGAGAGCTACACTGTCTCATGAGAGAGCTACACTGTCTCATGAGAGAGCTACACTGTCTCATGAGAGAGCTACACTGCCTCATGAGAGAGAGCTACACTGCCTCATGAGAGAGAGCTACACTGTCTCATGAGAGAGAGTGAGAGCTACACTGTCTCATGAGAGAGTTACACTGTCTCATGAGAGAGAGCTACACTGTCTCATGAGAGAGAGCTACACTGTCTCATGAGAGAGAGCTACACTGTCTCATGAGAGAGAGCTACACTGCCTCATGAGAGAAAGCGACACTGTCTCATGAGAGAGAGCTACACTGCCTCATGAGAGAGAGCTACACTGTCTCATGAGAGAGAGCTACACTGTCTCATGAGAGAGAGCTACACTGCCTCATGAGAGAGAGCTACACTGCCTCATGAGAGAGAGCTACACTGTCTCATGAGAGAGAGAGAGCTACACGGTTTCGACTTCAATTTATTATGCTCTATGTTGTGGCCTAGAATAGTTGGTACTCAAACTAAAGCAAGGTTAAATATTTTTCTTAACTACTTGGTACATAAAGGAAGAAAATAAGAAGCAAATAAGAGGGCAGTAAAAGTATATTCTGATGTCATTTTCAATTTGATTAGCAAATATTGCTTGATATGTGCTGTTGACAGGCAGAGGCTATTGTAATAGTCTGGGATAGCCTAACCATCTTACTTTATAGGCTGTATACCTTCCAAGTCTTTTTAGTTGTTGTTATTTTTGTTTGTTTTTCCTGCTCTTGTTGTTTGGAGTTATAGAGTTGAGTAAAGAGCTGGCACTGCCTGCTTGATTAGATATGGTGTTAAGTGATATTATACACAGCTCTACTTCAACACACATATTTGAACAAGGAATGTTGGACATGAAGATTGGTCTATACCCTCCAAGTCTTTTTAGTTGTTGTTATTTTTGTTTTTTTTCCTGCTCTTGTTGTTGTTTTGAGTTATAGAGTTGAGTAAAGAGCTGGCACTGCCTGATGCTTGATTAGATATGGTGTTAAGTGATATTATACACAGCTCTACTTCAACACACATATTTGAACAAGGAATGTTGGACATGAAGATTGGTCACAAATTACATATGTGCTCACCTTCAGTATCCACAGTCTCACTCCCGGCCAAGTCTTCCTGTACCATTAAAGCATCATCTTCATCTTCCATCTCATCCAAAATGGAGGTTACAACACTGAGACCACTAGAGCGCTCAATAATTTCCCCAGTCGGCTGATACCTGTCTTCATTTAGATAGACTTGCGGAGAACCTAAGCCTGGTATCTAATTGCATCACAATGCCTCATAATAAATCACACCTACAGAAGAATATGCAACTCACTCTGATAAACAGTGGTTTCCCTGTACTGATAGGTAATCTACTGGCAATCCACCTGAACCATGTCCTGTTTGAGCCATGCTTATAATTGTGCTGCACAATTAGGAGGGATCTACACTAAACTCTAATAGTAATGACGCCTTACCTTGCATTTAAACTCGTTCATGACAGCAGCTTTACTAGAATGAGAGGCACTAACTCATTGAGCGAGGAAGACCACCTCCTATTTCTGCACAGCGACTGCGTCACACACACACAAGTACCAACTCTACCCTAAAGCCCACAGTAAGTAAGTGGGTATTTTGAAAATGTACTTTTTCAATTTGAATGGGCCAATTATAATTGACGTAGTGTGATAATCACGTGATATTTGGAATGGCTGGCGGTGGGCTTCTGTCATTGTTTTAATAATTGTGTAACTTTTTGAAAGTTTTCTTTCTGCTCTAGTTGGTATATGTCCGCGGTAGGAGCTGCATGGAGAATTTAAAAGTTGTGCAACAATTGAGAGATTTGTGCGCAGATTCCCAGAACAGAGCTTCCATTGTCAGAGTGAGTCCTCAATTAATTTTTTTATAGGTATAAAGATTAAATAAACTATTAGGATCAAGGATGTCTCCCAGGATTGGTCATTTTTCTTGGAGATGAAACCCCCCAAGTAGTTCTGACTGCACTAGAAGTAAGCCCAATACTAATAGCAGTGATATTCTAGCTATACTCGAAACAAACACTTAATAATTCTGTGCAGGCATTGAATTATCTGGCTCAGGTCCCATCCAATCGTCCGCTAATAAAGAATGAAAGTGGTCTACTAGCTACTTTGAAAAGAATCATCAGCAGGTGAGTGAGGAAGAAGCAGTAAGAGTGAGAAAGGTGCCCCTAGAAGGAACGAATTAAGAATTGTTTGGTTAACTTTTATAAAATTACACATTTATCTCACAATGCTGTTTGACATCTTGACTCACTATATTAGCAGTGGCAGCAGTAATGTGTGATATGTGTAGCAGTGGCAGCAGTAATGTGTGATATGTGTAGTAGTATTCTTGAAGTATTCATCATCCTCACTACACAGTAATCTTACAGTATTACTTGTAAATCCTTGCGTCACTCTGCTTTTTACTGCATGGTATAAGTCATGGTATAAACCATGTGTGGTTAAAGTCGTGGAAACTGTACATTTATATTGATCATTCTGGCAATTAGCACCTGTAAATCCAGGAAGTGGGGCACATTCATAAGATTTAATAGTGTTTGCAAGCCATTCCCATGCAGTTGTTAGTTGTAAGACTTGGTATATCCTTGCGGACAGCTACAACCATTGTCAAATTCGCCGAATTTTCTGCACAAGTAGAGATGATATGCATTTTATAATTGTATGTAGGGAAAACCAATCCGAATATTCCTTTAACAAATCTTACCTTTCCTTTAATAACCTTACCTTTCCTACTTCAAATCCTCCAATGATAGTCGCTCTGTCAATCAGTATAGAGTAATTGTGTTTTGACTCGGTGTAAATTAGAACTCCAGGATTCTATTGAATGAAATGCCAATGCTAATGGTGTATGTATAGTAAGATACTTTGGTTCTCTCTCTCTTATAGCGTCTTTCGGTAATGTGCCCTGATAAAAGGAACAGGTGCGTAGCTCATTCAAATATAGAATGGTAATCCACTAGACCAGCTATTTATACATGTCCACTATTCAACTCGATGGTTGTATTTTAATGGTTTAGGTGTCAGGGCAAGGCGGAGTTAGTTATATCAGCACAGACCTTACATGACATCCTGGTCCCTCCAGCAGGTTCTGCAAGGTCAGTACTAGAATGGGATAAACCACACCCACACAACTGGCATTTGGTGGTAAACTCTTTCTGTGCGTTGCAGAACTCTCCAGGCTCGGTCAACAAGAGCCAATACCTTCCTTGGGGCCTCAAGTAGAAGATCAAAAACAGTTACTCTTAAGATTGAAGGCATGAAGGATATGGTAAGTATGGATGAGATAAAGTGTTAAGTGATACTGTCCCGATTGTTTCGTGAATGGTGTGGTGACCCATTCCTAGCTCACTACACTGGTACTAACACTATGAATTTACGAACTACTGTACCAGAACTTATTGGTACATAAGAGAGGCACGCAATAATGTAATGTTGGATAAGGTAGTGCAAATACGAGCCAAGTTTCAGGCACAAATTTAGTGCCTGATTAAACATCTAAAGTCACTGTTTGTTTATTCTGGTGTTTACTTATTGTTCACTATGTTATTAAGTATTGCATTATTTTCTTAGTCTGCATTAAAGCTGCTTGTGGGCCATTACAAAAAAGAGACACGAAAAGAGACTAGCTTGGTTATAACTTGCTAATGTTGCACGGATAGAATTAGCTGTAAGATTTGGTCACTGTCACTTGTTAGCAGAATTAATAAACTTGTGCTTTTGGACAGACTAATATTGATTTCAGCTAATTGATGACCCTTTGCCAAGTTATATTTACAAATTTTTTTCATTTTATTTTCAATACTTCTCAACAATCGACTCAACAAATCAGATAGAGTTGCACATAGTGCTTCAGTCCTCTTGACAAGGAATTGATATCTCAACAGCAACTCAATGAGATACGGTTTCTGGTAGTCTGCACTGAAGAAAGCTGTTTACACTGATGAACTAACTAGCTGGCATCTTGATAAGTTATAGTCTCAAGTAGTCTGCACTGAAGAAAGCTGTTTACACTGATGAACTAAATAGCTGGCATCTTGATAAGTTATGGTCTCAAGTAGTATGCACTGAAGCTGATTGTAATTTTATGCTTTGTTGAATCATTGCCTTATTAATCCCATATTAGTCTAGAAGGCTGAGAGCCAATAGCTGTGTTCCCATTTCTTTGCCTCATTCATATTGTTCCTCTCTCTCTCTCTCTTGCTTACTTTGACTCATGTGTAGGATTCTCGGAAGTTAGTGGAGGAGAAACTACTGGATGTGAAGGGAATGATTAGTTTCACTTTCGACATTTCCATTCAGCGTTGCTATGTACGTGTGAGACCTGAAGTGAAGCCAGAAGATCTGTGTCAGGCGGTGTCTTCCACTGACTCTCTCTTTGCTCAGCAAGTCGTCAAAAACGAGAATGGAGAGGAGGTAGGTGGAGTTGGACAAATGTAGATTATGTTGCTATGGTAACATGTACAGGTTATGCTTTCATTTGGAGCCACACCCAAAGCCTCTCTTCAAGACGAGAAAGAGAACAAACCTGTCAAGGTGTGTATGCATGTGTTTGCATGAATATGCTTGTATGGTGAGGGATTGTGAGACTTTGCCAGCATAAAAATGTAATTTTTAAAACCTGTCACAAATTTTCAATTTCATTTTAGAAGTAAATTTCAAGTTCCTAAATGTCTGTAACCCTCTGAAACTTGTTTTAAGCATTCGTGTGTGTTTGTCTGTTCAGCTGCCTGATTATTTGCCAGATGATGACTCCACAGAACAGCAGGCTACTGGAGGGGATGAGAGGGTAAGGAAGAAACTTGTATATTTGTATTTATTATGTTGTTATTGTGAATATCTTCAATGTTATGATGTGTGTATGTATAGGCTATAGAAAAGAGTGGAGCAGCGGGTCAAGGTGGAGGTTGGTTCAGTGCTGTCAGCAGTTTCATCAGCAACTCTTTATACTGGTGACATACATATGCACACACGTACGTGTGTGTGTGTGTGTGTATGTGTCCATTCATTCATTGCACTATCCACTTCAGCTGCTTCTACTGGAGCCAACTCACTTACCTCAATACGTCAGATTTACTCAGATATATAAATCTTAAAGTGTAGAAGATGATCATTCAATCTTTACAACTTTTCTAAATGTCTCTAATAATTCATGGGTATTGGTTATGTGTGTTTCTGTTTATTGTTTGTTTCAACTTTGTAAACACTTTGTGTAAACAGTCAGTCATCCAATGGAGCATCATTATTGCACATTTTAAATACATACTGTGAAATGGGATATAAATTGCATAGAATTAGATATACCTCATTCCCCCGACAGGTTTCCTTGACTTGCCTTTAGGCGGAGGAGGTGGAGCTCCTCCACCGCCCACACTTCTATTCATCAATGCAGTGGAGAGTTGTGCCATAGTGTCTGCAGCTGTATGTGGAGGCGTAGGAGGAGTGCTTTTGATCCTGGTAGGTTTGTGTCCGGGAGGAGGCTGAGGTTTGTTGGTTGTAGGGATCTTGTGTTTAGGAGGTGGTGTGGGCAATGCCTTCTTGGTGGGTTTGGGATAATGGGCTGGAACATCAGGTGCACTACTATTACTCTCATCACTAGGTGGGGGGTATGAAGGAGGAGGAGGGGGTTGGACAGAGACAGAGGGGGCTGGGGCAGGATTGTTGTGGCGAGAATGGGGTACAGGATGATTCCGGGAGTGTGGTGCTGGAGGAAGAGGAGGAGGAGGAGGTTTATCAGGTTCTTCATTTTCCACTTCCTTAAGTGTAGGCAAGTTTTCATACTCTCCTAGGTCATGTGAATCGTCATTTCCCACACTCCCATTTGAAACCCCTCCTGGTGAATTCCCTTTCCCATTAAGTGAGATTCCTAAAGGCTTGCTTGGAGGCACAGGAATATCCTTCTTCAATTTGGACTGTTTCTTTTTCTTCCTCATATCCTCCAGTACGTCTGGTGCCTCATACAAGTGTTCCTCGTCCACTCCAGCTAGGTCGTTCTCAGAGCAAGATTTAGTAATATGAACAGGAGGCTTGCCTGGAGTGAACTGCACACGATCATTGACATCTTCATCAGAACTAATACTCTCGGGGACATAGATATCTTTCTTCCGAAACGACTGTGCCACTCCTCCTCTCCTGACTTGCCTTGGTTTTGGTCTGCCAGGTTTGGGTTCTCGTTCAGGTCTCTCATTATAAGGCGTTTCTGAAGGTTCTGGCGGTAGAGGTCTGCTCTCGATGCCAGGACCTCTTTTCTTCTTCATCTTTAGAGAAACACTGTACTGATGTGAAGGTGAGATTTGTTCTGTGTGGGAAGGTGGTAAAGGAAGCTATAGCACACACAAACAAGTGAGGAATGACGTATGAAGAGTGTAATTGTGACTTCTGCCGAATGAGTGTGTACATGTGGATCTTGTTCCCACTGAGACAACTCACTTGAGGTCTTGTCCTGGGGTCTGGAAGAGGTTTGGATGCTTTTTTATTAGACTTTGTCTCTTCATCTATTAAGTTGCCGTCATTGCTATTCATGTCCTCATAGCTATCCAAACTGGCCACATCATCATCTCTCCTGGGAGACTCTGCCAAAGGCTTCTTATGAGGGACAGGAGGTGGAGCAGCCCATGAACGACTGACTTCTCCTGGAGACGGAATGGGCTTCCTCACCAACTTCTTAGACTTGGGAATGGAGTTTGTAGGCATAGGATCATCAAAATCAATAGGATCATAGACATTGATATCATTGTCTTCAGGATTGTTTGCTCTGGAGTTCTGTTGAACAGAATACATGTAAATGTGTATCATTCATGCACGTATCAATACATGTAGATGTGCCTCATTCATGCACGTATCAATACATGTAGATGTGCCTCATTCATGCACGTATCAATACATGTAGATGTGCCTCATTCATGCACGTATCAATACATGTAGATGTGCCTCATTCATGCACGTATCAATACATGTAGATGTGCCTCATTCATGCACGTATCAATACATGTAGATGTGCCTCATTCATGCACGTATCAATACATGTAGATGTGCCTCATTCATGCACGTATCAATACATGTAGATGTGCCTCATTCATGTACACGTATCAATGATTCTATTCCCCCGAGAGTAATGCTTGTTTATGTTATTGATTCTTTCACAAGAAGAAAGCAACTTCTATTAAGTGTAATCCAACAACAAAAGTGTGCTAACACTCTTCACTTGTGTGCATAGAAAATTTATATTTTATACGTTCCTGTTCTGTCCAGTTTTGTCTTATGTCTCTGAGCTAATTGTAGCTTGCACTAATGGTCATTGCGAATTGAATAATAATTGGAATTCTTAGAGGAGTTTATGTGTTGGTTGTGTCGCAAAGGGTCCACAATATCAGGTACTAATAATTCACATAACTTCACCACTCCACGATTCCCATCTTAAGCACACACACACACAAGCTATGCCAATATGATATAATAACTAGACTCACAGTGAAGCTCATGGCTTTTGAGGGAGGCTGGGGAAGTGTTCGTGTTCTGGCATTTCTCCGATTACTGCCCATGAGGCGTGAGTCTCTCACAGAGCTGAGGGACTCTGTTTCTGCATTTCTGAATATTTCAGGAGTGGAGGTAGAGAGTTGGCTCTGACTCAGAGGGTAGAACGGGTCATCAATGTCATCATCTGACTGTGCATAGCTGTTACTGGTACTCTGTTTACCTGAGACATTCACAGGAACAGCATGTGAGCACTGACAATGCCATACATGTAACAATAACATGTACAGACTGCACTAATACACTCACTTGTAAGTGATACTCATTGAACAACATTAGAGGTATTAATCACACCCACTTATGAAGAGGGAGATCTTGCATACTGTCTGTCCACCTCTAGTGAGTCAGGTTGTAAGACTCTGGGAAGTATGTGTATTGAGAATAGTCCCTCACTCAGGACTTTGCATTGACTAATAAGAGGCTATAGTGAAATATAGCTAGCTATGGCTCAAAGTTCTAGATATGGACAGTTCAAAAAACAAATAAACAAGAGTGATACATGGTAATGATACATAATACACATGTACAAATAGAGAGGAGTTGAGCATGCTCGCTAAGCAACTGATAATACCATGGAGTCAGGATGCAATAAAATTGATGTACTAATCTGAAAATGCTTATTTTTTTTGTCTCTTATTATTGTATTCAAAACTATTCTAGTAACATATTAGTATTGTTTACACTAACAACCAATTCCCATGCCAACTAACACACACCATACGATACACACACACACACCATACGATACACACACACCATACGATACACACACACACACACATACATACATACATACTAAAAAAACATACCTCTCTTCTTCTCTTTTGCACGCTGCAGTAAAATAAATTAATTTTTAAACACACAATTAGCCAGTATCATTTGAAACAACAGCAATAACCTACTTAACAAGACATGCAAAGATCTACACATTGGTTGGTTGGGCATGCATCAATTATTATCACTCTCACTGCATGGAAAAGCACTGAGGTAGCCAGCCACAGAGGAAGGGGTCCACTAGCTTCTGAACTGTGTGTGAGGAGGTAATACCCTCACCTGCCGCAACATGTAGGCCTGCTTCTCCATCTCCTGCATCTTGAATATTCTAGCAAACTCTTCTAAAGAGCATTTCTTCCATCGTCGACCTAACAGCAAACAGATATGATAGAGAACTGAAAATGTATTCCAAAAACGCAACAAATAGTTTAGCAAAAGCAACCAACAACAAATCAAAATCCTTAAGTTTGGGTAAGTGATGACTTCCTGCCCATTCTCACTAGTACACTCACAACTATGGACACAATAAACAGAGAGGTCAGATAAACTTCCCCTAGCCTTCACCTTCACCGATACCAGAACTTAGTTTGTCCCAACAAACACAGTCTACAAGCACAGGTCTTAGATACATACAGACACGCACTGGTAGTCCTAAAGATGTACTGTGGGTATACAAGTGAGGCAGACTCGGATAATGCATGTATATATACACACACATACATACACGTGCATTCAAGTCATTTTATCTGCTGGCAACGATGATTCTAGAAGAAAGATTACAAATGATAGAATGATTTAAAACTATTTTTATTATAAGTCAGAAAAATCTCAATTTCAAGTTGTGCAGAGTTTTGCACACCAGTACACAACACTTCTAAAATTTATGATCAAAATTTCTTAGTGCCACGAGCTGAAGTCGATTGAACCTGATTAAGAGTAGAGGGAGACACCATCACTTGCTGAGTTTTAGCTACTCAAGTAGTGACAGCCATATTTGATATTTACTACATACATACTCATATCATCATTCTTTCAATTTCAATTATGTTAAACCTCAGTGTTCTAGCATGCTAGGGTGTGTTCTAGCGTGCTGGGGTGTGTGTTCTAGCGTGCTACGGTATGTTCTAGCAGTGTTCTAGTATGCTAAGAGTTTTAGTCCTCAATTCAATGAAAGTTTAAGCTATTAAAACATAGCTATACCTTTGATTGAACTAACATTATGGACTAGATCTGAAAATCCCAATTATTAAAGAACAGAACTATGTACAGGAAAATAACATCAGATGATGTATTCCTTACTTGACACTTATTTTCTAGTATCTACCCATGAAATACAGTCATACAAAACATTTTATCAAGTTTCAGGTGATGTACAGGATATGGCCTATTCTTCTGTCAATGTGCATGCAGATGTATGTGTGTGCATGTGAATACATGTGTTTGAAGATGTATGTGTGTGCGGATGATGTGTGTGTGGATATGTGTGTTAGGTTTCATTAGATAAATTGTGGTTAAGTTGTTTTCTAAATTATACAAATTCAACACAAAAACTAACTAACTTGGCAGCAGCACTTCACGGAGATACTTGGTCCCTGGTTCAATGCTTCCAACTAGAGTGGCCATAATACGATCAAAGTGGGCATCCTAACACACACACACACACACACACACACATTATAGTACATAACAGCAGCCAATGATAAACCATCAGACATGACTTCAGTTCTATTTATACAAATTATTATTACTGTAATGCAGGTGGGCCCAGGACGACTACTAATTAGCTCAAGGGAACACAGAGTTCATTGCTGGCTACTTTCATTGTCAAAACAGGCACTGTTTCTTTTTCATCAAAACAAGTCATTAATAATAATATATGTAGCCTAGTGAGTTCTAAGAAGTGTTTATAAATGGACCAGTGCTGAAAAGCAGGCCAGACTGTATAGATTAGACCTGACCACTTCCAATGCTTCAGACTAGACTATTCCCCAGAGATACACTGCTGGGTAGCTTGGATGATGGCATCCCATTAAAATGTCCTTAAACAAATAGCTATTGGATGTCAATATCCAGCATCTGGCCTAGTCAGCAATAACCTTCAACTTGTTAGTGACAACCTCTTGACTTCAGCTTCAGTAAAACAATGAACAGGCAGCACATTCCCAAAGAAAGAAGTTGCTGCAAATGTAAACAGTCATCTAAACCTCAACTCTTTCTAAAATTATTGCCATCTGTAACTACCAGAGCCGAGTATCTCTATATTATAGTATGCGAGTATTTCCCTACGTCACCACATATGTTCCACTGCAGATGAACATGACCAGTGATGATGTAATGTGACTGATTATCTCAAGGAAAAGATTTTTGTTTCAATTTCATGAAGTAGACAAACATATAAAACTTGTCTGACCTAACATAATTAATTACCCCTATGTAACACTCTGCTGATCCAATTAAAGTTCTGATGGTACTTCACTGTATATAACTTAAGGATCCACTACTCTATGTTCAAATCCTCAATACAATACATTATAACTTATTATATTATTTGTTGGCTGCATGGCTACATTTAGTTCATACATGAATAAAGGAAAACAGGCAACAACTGGCAGCACTGCTAGGCAACACAGGCAACAACTGGCAGCACTGCTGGGCAACACAGGCAACAACTGGCAGCACTGCTGGGCAACACAGGCAACAACTGGCAGCACTGCTGGGCAACACAGGCAACAACTGGTAGCACTGCTGGGCAACACAGGCAACAACTGGCAGCACTGCTAGGCAACAACGGGCAGCACTGCTGGGGAACACAGGCAGCAACTGGCAGCACTGCTGGGCAACACAGGCAACAACTGGCTGTACTGCTGGGCAACACAGGCAACAACTGGCTGTACTGCTGGGCAACACAGGCAACAACTGGCTGCACTGCTGGGCAACACAGGCAACAACTGGCTGCACTGCTGGGCAACACAGACAACAACTGGCTGCACTGCTGGGCAACACAGTCAACAACTGGCAGCACTGCTGGGCAACACAGGCAACAACTGGCTGTACTGCTGGGCTCATGGAATGCTATTGCTGCAAGTAGACCACTAGGAAATGTTTCAACATAGAAGAGACCATGCAACAATACCGTACAAGAAATGAATGTGTTGTAAGGTGAGAAATTACTTGAAGAAGTTTATAATCTCCAGTCTCCTGGTCGTCTTCCTCAGCTTCCTTAGAATGTATCATAAGAGCTAGAAGCACGGGAAGCACAGCATTCTGTGTGGAGAGCTTCAGACATAGTTCCATGACACTTCTGACTGGGTGCTTGAGAGATATTTTAATGTCCGACATCTCCTTCAATTCTCCTGATGCCGCCAGTCTCACTTGAGGAGTCACATACAAGAAACCTCTACTAGAAGAATTGTAGACTACATTACACATGCACACACACATGTACCAACACACATGCACGCACACACACACAAACAAATCACAACAATTTTATTTGGTAAAAATTGAAACTTTTAGAAAATATTTAAAAGAGATTTACATAAAGAAAAAAACACTATTTTGTCAACAAAATGGATCTTATTACCAGCCAATTACTCACCAAAGTCTGCAAGCTAGCCATGCCAAGGACTGACCTGGAGTTTCTACAATGAATGTCCTCTCTCCAACTCTGGTTGGCACCACCTTTTTCAATGGACTTCCTTGCACCTCTCCAGGGAAGATGAAGTTCACTTGGTCCTCAACACAGCCAACTGGCTCGTTGTACACAATTACTAAAGTGGCGCTTTGCTGCACATAACAGAAAATGCCCTCTATATAGCTATCTGAAGGCAAATGTTTTCTGTTTGGGAATAGCTATGTAGTAGTTTAGTGACAATAATTGTTATTCTTTTTAAGCTTCACTCATGACACACTGTAAGATAAAGCTGTAAAAGTGTAATCATTTTCAAAATGACAGCCTCATTTATTCTATGGAATAACAGACAAAATTACTAAAGCTACAGCGAGCCAACTTACAGCTCCACCAGAAGCACGAGCGTGAATAGAAATAATACATTGTTAGAGTCACCAATTTTATTGGTTAAGTATTACTTACACTGCAAGAAAAGTAGTCAGGAATTACCAGAGAAGGCGACACATTCTCTAAATCCGCGACCCCGTTAACACCGGCACTAACAACCCTACCTGCCGACATTTCGGAGCGGCGCGCACAATGTGCGGAGAAAGAGCGCAGAGTGTAATTACGCAACGTCGTTTTTTTCCCTCATCCTCGCGCGATCTAATCAATTGCCCCGCCCTCTCATACTAACCCCGCCTACCACAAGTCCGTCGTCATAGCAGCTAATGATTACAGTATGCCGAAGAAAGGGAAAGGTAAGAAGAAGGGGAAGAAGAAAGATGATAAGGTGAAGGACAAAGATGAGGGACCTCCTAAGCCTTTTGAACCTCCTGGTGCTTCCGAAAAAGAAGTTGCATTGAAGAAAGAGTAAGTGCTTAGTCTTTCACTTACTGATGTAAGGCCACAACTGGAGAATTGCCTGTTTGCTGCAGATTTACCACTACATTAACCCAAAACCACAATATAAATTAATGCAACATTTAGCAATGTTTTTCTGTTGGGAAAAAACGCAAGAACTCACTGTCACAATATTTTTCAATCAAGAAGCAAGTGGTCCTGGGTTCGATTCCCAGTGGTGACCAAGCATTTTAAATTCTGTATGGTTTTTTAAAAGCCTGTGAAAGAGAGAATACATCTAATGAGTAAACGAAGGCTGAGAAAGAAATTGTGAAGAAGCTTTTGTGGCTTGAAAAGTGCAGGTAGTACAGTGATACTTGACCTGAGCAACATCTAGTTGGGCGGAGCCTGACCTCTGCTGAAGGGAGAGGTCGGGTAACAAGCCTATACCCGGGTTTGTTCCTGCTGAGTCAGCTAATTCCCTTAGCATTTAACCACACTGCAATCTGATTGGACTGTAACGTACGTTGCAGCAGGGAACAAACCCGGGTATAAGCTTGTTACCCGACCTCTCCCTTCAGCAGAGGAGGTCGGGCTCCGCCCAACTAAGCAACATCAACACGACTTGCAACCTGTGTGGAAGGTCAACCAGAGTCTAAACTTCAGTCTGCTGGTCTGTCTGCTGATCTGTCTGCTAGTCTGCTGGTCTGTCTGTTAGTCTTCTGGTCTGTCTGTCAGGCCAGTTTGTCTATCTTTGCCATCACACTAGATGGCAATGCTTTACCAAATCTTAGCAACAACGCACATTATTTTTAGTTACATAGTTCTTAGCAACAGTGCTCATAGTCCTTAGCAACAGTGCTCATAGTTCTTAGCAACAGTGCTCATAGTCCTTAGCAACAGTGCTCATAGTCCTTAGCAACAGTGCTCATAGTTCTTAGCAACAGTGCTCATAGTCCTTAGCAACAGTGCTCATAGTCCTTAGCAACAGTGCTCATAGTTCTTAGCAACAGTGCTCATAGTTCTTAGCAACAGTGCTCATAGTCCTTAGCAACAGTGCTCATAGTTCTTAGCAACAGTGCTTATAGTCCTTAGCAACAGTGCTCATAGTTCTTAGCAACAGTGCTCATAGTCCTTAGCAACAGTGCTCATAGTTCTTAGCAACAGTGCTCATAGTCCTTAGCAACAGTGCTCATAGTTCTTGGCAACAATGCAGTGTTTTTAACAACACATATTGTTATTGATAACTTTATGTTGGTCTACCTTTACATATGTTTTTATTTATTAAGGCTTGAGGATCTGGATGATGAACTGAGCTCATTAAAGCAACAAGTGAAAGATTTGTATCCTGTGCAGCACAATGTGTCAGTCAGAATGAAACTATGGTGTAATGTGTGTGCATGTGTGCGTGTTGTGTGTATGTGAAAGGAATGCTAACGCAAGTAGCAAGTATAGTCTAGTAGAAGAAAATGTGTTCCTTCACCAATTAGCCTCATTCAACAGGAGAGAAGAGAATGAATGGCTACAGAGAGAAGCAGAACAAACTAAGCAAGAAACAGTGAGTTTTAACAAATATTATGGTCACATGGCCAGAAAATGAAGTGTGAATGTATATTGCTCTCACATGTAATTGCATCCAGTCGAAGGATCAACTACATACTTGGTTTTAAACAGAACTAGTACTACAATTTATACTGTATATACTTTCATGTATCTACTTTTTATCAATCTTATTGGCGAGCGAGCGTAGCGAGCGATACACTTACAGGGGTAACACAATTGAAAATCGGGGATGTTTGTTTATTATGTTTGGACGTACGTATGTAATTTTGTACTTTGACCCTTGCGTTTTTGTGTTAGTTATGTGGTCGACCCGGTCCCAAATTGCACTAAACAGAATCCTCTGGTTTATCGATCAGTACCCGTATCACCCTAGAAATTGAATTGTTTATCATTTTGAATTCTTTTGCGGGTGCAGTTAAAACGTGAAAACTTAGGGACTTCCATTTCTATTCGAGTTAGTGGCGGTGGTAAGTCAATGCGCTCTTTGTCATGGTTATAAGCCGTGCGCAACAGTATTTACTTGAAAATACATTGTCCACTAGACTATCCCGAAGGTAAGTCTGTGTAGGTGCATGTCCAGTTGTGTCAAAGCATTGTGTGTTACAACCTAAAGAATATCACAAAGAAAACGTTTAAAAAACATGTATTGTTTTGTTGTTTTTTTCCTTCAATTCAAGCAGTTGCAGAGAGTTGTTACTATGGCGCTGAAATCCCTTTACCTTGTATGCGAAATTTAAAAACTGGACCTTATTTTCAGTAGCTTCAGTGTTCGAAGTCAAAATCATTCATATAAAAATAGTATAGTCTTTAGGCTCGCTTGCCATTTGTGCTCAAGCACATCACTAGCCTCTAATTACTACTTCATGCAAGTAGTAAATTGCAAATTTTGTGGGACATAGTTTTCCCTTGAACTCATTGGATATCATTGCTCTATCACCACTATTTTGTTTGAAGGTGGTGAAAACGGAATGAAGTACAATTCTTGTGGATTTTGGAGTGACCCTCGCAGAATGTAGGGCAAATTATAATAGCAATATTCTGTCATAATTTAGTCTTAAAGCGGTTCACAATGGTAAATATGGTATTACATAGGTAAACCATTGGCAACTCTAGAAATTATCACTAGTCCACACAGAGAAAAGTTAAAAATTCAGACTTGCTGTTACCAACAGTATTACTGAAGCTCAATTTTCAGTAGTGTCGGAGCTGATACGGGGTTCAGACAGAGCACATAGCTGATCCACCTTCTACTCGATGGATTCTGAGCTTCTGAACCTTGTACTAAACATTTTCAGGCGGGTAGACGCTCAATGGTTAGCGTTCCAAAAAGCCATATTTTTTCAAAATAGCACATTACCGCTGCTCTTGTTTAGATTTTTTAATTACAGGAAGTATTATGTCATAGCAACATTATGTATAAGCTGAAAATAGGAATGTATGATATAATCTTTTCTTTTTTTTTAATTGGAGAATTGCCAACTGAACGCTGAGTGCCATATGGTGGTTAAAGTGTTGATGACATAGCTCATGACCCACTAGATTGCAAAGTCACTTGACAGCAATGTAAAGATTGAACTCTTCTAGTTCATCAGAACCAAGTTAGCAACTTTATTGATTGCTGATGATGCATTAAAGTCTGCACAACTCCAGCTAAGCATCCAAATTGCCAACAATTTTACATGTTCCATTTCAGCGCTTACCCCACTCCAGGTGTTGATGGCCAAACAGAGCATGACAAATTAGCACCTTACTCCAAAAATAGATGGTTATAATTATATAAAAAAAATATCAAGGCAAATGTAGTATTGATTGTATGTATGTGTGTGCATATGTGTAGGACGACTACCAGACATACTTGTCTCGTAGAGCAGACAAGAGACAATCGCTCATTATATCATTAAATGATTACAACCAGCAGCAACTCAAAGAGATAGCAGCAGAGAAGGAGCGCATGCTGAGAGAGCATGAAGAAAGGAAAACAAGTCAGTTTAGTTACAGTTGATACTCTATGGGCACATAGGCATGTGTAGATGATACAATATGGGCAGAAAGGCCTGTTGTGTGTGGATATTGTGAAGACGATAGCAATTACAATGGTGGATGTTCTGCAGGACTAAATTCAATTTTGTTGGAAAGAGAAAATGAACTAGCAAAAGTAAAAGAGGAGCTAGCTTCCTTGGAACCCTATAAGGTAAGTTAAAACAAACCCTTCAAGTTGAAGTAGAACAGAATATATGTATACCTTTTTACAAGCTCCCTGATTCACATACTGTACAGCTGCTTTCACATTGGTATAGCACCAAAAGATGGTGTCACCCTTTTCATATCGAGGGCAGGGAGTGGGATATAAATCATATGATCAGGAGGGAATAGAAGTCTTCCACTTATGTTAGGAACTTAAAGAGGAGCAAGACAAGGAGCTAGAGGAATTGGAACAAGAAATAGAAGAACAGAAATTTGCTCATGAAGAGAAAGTGCGTGCTATGAGGGTGCAGCTGGTGAAAGACCAGAGATATACAGAGATGCAGTCCAAAGCCATGATCAAGGAAGTGACTAACAGAATTAATAAGGTAAGAGTGTGGAGTCAAGTTTTCTTGTAGTAGGAGGTGGAGCTTTGTAAGCGTGACCAGTAAGTGGGTGGGGCTAACCCGCTGGTTCTGCACTGAACTAATATGTTCTGCTATTCTATATTCGTAGCAAGCGGCGGAGTCCATGGAGAGACATACACAAGCTATAAAGATGGAGAATACAGAACTACGGCGAGAACTTAAAGGTCTCATAGAACTCACTAGTTCTCTCCAGCAACACAAGATCAGACTTGAGAAGCAATACAAAACATTAAAACATGAACATCAATTCAATTACGAACTCAATTGGCTGAGAGGTCCGGTGTTCCGAGGTACAGGAAATTCTGACCTTGACTTGGGGGGTAGGAATTCCCCATAAGCAGTCCCACCAGGAGGTAACCAATAGCATTATCACATTCTAATTAACTAAGGCAACAACTTTTGTACAAGTATTTTGTATATAAATATGTTGTAATGTCAATAACAAAAATAATAACTTAAATAACATTATGCTGTGATGAAAGTCAATGCAATATGTGAAACACAAAATAAATTTAATGTGAGAAACAGCTATGTGATCATTAAAACATGGCATAAAAGAGAAAACAAACATCGTTAATTACACAAACTATGCCGTGCACACAAAAAAATTTAAAACAGACTAGCATATTTACAACATACACTGTCAATTTGCATGTGGCGAAAGTCAGACATTAATTATACTTAGTGAGGGCTTGAGGGTGTGAGATCAAAGATGCTAAAGTGTTGCTAACTCAACCAGCAATGGTGTACAGACTTCACAACAAAGTGCAGCCCTTTTTCTTCTTCGGGACTTTCTGTGGCTGCAGGACAGCTCTGATAGCTTCATCAAACACTTGCTTCAGTCCCTTCTGTGTTAGTGCAGAACACTCCAGGTACTTAACAGCTCCAATCTCCTTCTGCATTTGAAGACCCTAAAATACAAAAACATGCCTTTCAAAAATACAGTACACACCCACCATAGTGTATGTGATAATACAGGACACACCATAGTAAGGTATAGGACACACCCACCATAAGGTATGACGCTAAAGTGAAATAAGGACATGCCCACAAAAAGGTATAAGAAATACCCACCATAAGGTTATATGATATTTCTAAAGTGAAATAAGGACACATCCACAGTAAGTTATAGGACACGCCCACAGTAAGTTATAGGACACGCCCACAGTAAGGTATAAGGCAAACCCATAATAAGGTATAAGGCAAACTCATAATAAGGTATAAGGCAAACCCATAATAAGGTATAGGACACACCCACATTAAGGTATAGGCACACCCACAGTAAAGTATAAGACACACCCACCATAAGGTTATATATTTCTAAACACACCCACAGTAAAGTATAAACAGGCACAACATAAGGTGTTTCTAAAGTGAAGTATTGGACACGCCCACAATAAGGCTTAGGACTCCTCATAATAAACCAAAGCTAATTCTAAGCTCAAGCCGCAACAGCCTCACTAACAACAACAACAGAGAGAGAGAGAGAGATGACTGGATAACCAGTGCCACTGATCCTTGGAAACTTGGACTTGGTGCAAGTATTCATAGCTACTGATGTCCACCCAACTTGACTGAGGTCATTGCCACCACCCAAATCAGGGTTGGGAATAGATGAATTTACTTTCTTGGCAAACATAATTACATCACACCACAGACACCCAGCATAACCACCACGATACATGTAGCAACAGCTCTAGCTGGCTTATCAAAGTACCTGTGGATAGCCAATAGGTTGCAGACGCTTCTCTTTGAGTTTCTCCATGGTTTCCTTGTCGTCCCTAAGATCCAGCTTGGTTCCAACTAAGATGATGGGCGTGTTGGGGCAGTGATGACTCACTTCTGGATACCACTGCAACACACACACACACACAATCAACTCTAAAATCACTGGAACGAAGGGCTTGACGATACTAACCTTTGCCCGAACGTTTTCAAATGAAGCTGGACTGACTAGAGAGAAACAAATGAGGAATACATCCTGCAAAGGAAACAGTAACATTACATAAAACTCATATGGCTCAGAGCTCTCATGCTTACTGTCTGAGGGTAGGAGAGGGGGCGAAGACGATCGTAATCTTCCTGACCTAAAAGAAAAGACAATTTAACAACATGTAGAGATATGAGTGAGTGAGAGGGAAATCTGAGAGGGAAATCAGCAGCAGCATGGCGGCTGAACCACTCCTCCCCCACCCATCCCAAACAAGTAACAAAATGTCCAGTATAGCAAAATCTCTGGTGTAATCTCTGACTGCCTCGGCTAGCACAAGTACCTGCAGTATCCCAAAGTCCCAAGTTGATTGGTTTGCCATCGACCATCACATTAGCAGAGTAGTTGTCAAACCTGTAAAACACAAGTCACAGTGGAACAGGTCAAACAAATGCCAAGTAATGCAAACACCTGGACAGGATAGGGACTACACATTGCAGTACATGTCATATTTTCCCAATGAGCTAAGAAGCAAAGCTACTCTCTCTTGTGGCAGAATAAGGAAGCATACACCCACACAGTAACATCCATAAACTGCAAACTTTGAAACAAGAGCTGACACACAAGTATGCATTAGCTGCTGCTTAGCACCTGAAAGGCTGGACAAGAAAGAACGGTTGACTTCTCAACAAAAACTCAGTTATTCAAAACAGAGAGACAAAACAAGCAGAGAAGGTCCTGGCTTACTAGTGAGCCAGAGAAATGATATCAAAACCAGCACTGCTCACTTTAACCATGTAACACAACATCAACTAATATCCCTTTCTGTCACAGCCCTACCAACAACACAACATACATGCTCAATAAAGCAGGAACAAGAGATTGGTCCATGACAATACAAACACAGCATGTTTATATTCCTGGTTTAGTCCCTGAGCATGCCCAGTAAACATTGCATCTATTAACTATTGTGTAATATAGCACACACAAAAGCAACCCCGTTGTGTTCAGGGGCCAAAGTAGAACACAAACATTCACATATGGAGATAATGAAAGGTTGGGTAACTTACACTGTCGGAATATATTCACCAGGGAAGGCATTGGTGGTGTAGCTGATGAGGAGACACGTCTTACCCACAGCCCTGGATAAATACAAACAAATACACACACACACACACAATTCAGTTGACTGGCTGTGCCATTGCACCCTTCTATTCATGTCCTTCTACTAGAGAAGATACTATTTTACATCTTGCCAAGCCATAGATAATGAATTGCACAAGAGAGTACAAGAAAAAATATTCCAGTTCCAAAGTTACCTCAAGAAAGTATAATAACAGTAGTGAATGTCACAACAATAGACTAAACAAAACCGAAGGACATATCCCTTCTTCACAAAAATGGCGGAATAGGGGCGAAGTTTAAGACATTCAGAAGACTGTACAGGCGCAACTACTTTGAACTCACCCATCTCCAACCACTACACATTTGATGGCCTGCATCTTCAATGAGTTACACTCCAACTACAGAAAATCAGTTCTCAAAACGATGTCGACGAGCGCTCAACTTCACTCCCACCACACTTACTGCCGGGAGAGTATCTGGTGAGAAACGGCATAAATAGGCACCCCGCCTTTTCCTTTATTTGGTAGAATCTAAAAATAGACGTTACTAATTTTAGAACAGTTCACGTGTGCAGTATGTTTTGGTCTCTACTGGGAGAGGTCAGAGGTCGAGTGTTCGCGGGTTGCAGTTGTAAAGGGAGATCTTCTCTACTAGAGAATGGTAAATGCAACGGTAGAACCAATTTCCATAGTTAAATTTAATCTGTTTGTGGTAGGGTGACAGGTACAACATTCATTCTCAACTGGAACACTGTAAGTTACAGCTTCAATCGCTAGACATCACTTGTCCTTTCTCCAAGCTGGGAATGTTGTCGTGTCCTTATTAGATGCACAAGTTCATATTATTGATTATTTGGAATGGGAAAGTGTGCCATGGATGCAGTTTTAACCATTAATTTTTTTACCAGATTCTATTACATGAAATGGACAAAGAGACCTTTTATAATTATGATGCATTGTTTTGTCCTTTAGTACAATCTAAGTATGTCGGAACTGGACATTCGGACATTACCAAATTGTAAGCAAATACTTATTTAATATTCATTGACACCCAGGACCATGTTGCTAAAAATAGAGCAACTGGCTCTGGATCTATTTTTAGAAACAAACCAGGCATATTTGTCTACATGAATTCTATAATTAGTAACCTGCTTGTACTTGCAGTGAGTGGGTGGTGAATCAGCACAGGGACTCGCTGGCATCCTACATAGGGCATCACAATCTCATTGAATTCTTTGCTGTTGCTGAGAATGAAAGCAAAGCCAGGATCAAGTTTAATTTCTTACAGGTACCGAACACCAATCTGGTGAACCAGTGTGGGTTCTTGATACCAAATAAAATATAATTAATAACTTTATCGAAAGGTGGGATAGCCCCCTACCCCCCACCTTTTCACATTTTATATAGTATTAATCTAGCCACTGGCTTAGAAATGGAGAGAGAAAAAATGTTAGCTTCAATTTGAATAAAGTTAGAGGGATTTCATCTTGGAATAAATTAATCTCCACAAGTGTTGGAGAAAAGGAGCAACTAATAACTAATTTTTAATATTGTGGTGGCCTCAGCCCCTATAGTTTTCACCTCTTGACTACAGTTACATGTGCAAGTAACTTTTCTCCAAAAGAGAATTTCTGTAAATTATATTTTCTGGGGAACAGTTGCCAGTTATGGAGCTAAACTGTGTCTGTCAGAACATTCTAGTGCGAGTTATACTATGCATGCCCGCTAATAAATTCACCCAGTTCCCACTTTGTGACTTGCTCTACCTGTTCGTTTGATTAGCTATATACTGCATTTGTTGTTGTTGTTGTTGTTTTGTTTTATTTAGAAGATGCTTCAACCTTGTGGTCTTCCCCAGGAGAAAACTGAGGAAGACTGACTCTGACAGTATTGAGCAAAAGATCATGTTTGGCACTTCATCTTTATTTCACAACTGCACGTCATCAATACACAATCGCATATCCACATACATGTATAAAATTGCTTAAGTTGCCACGCCCCTACCCACGTGGTTGATTGCTGAGCCGGCACTATTCGGCGCACATTGCCCGCCGCGCACTGCAGTAAGAAAGCTGGCTCTAGGGAGAATGTATAGCGGCTACGAGGATTTTACAATGGGTGAATGCGAGGCAGAGGGTGAGGAGAGTCTAAGCGAAGATGAGTGGAGACCAGAGTATGATAATTGGGAGGAGAAAGAGGGAGACTTTACGAAGAAACTGAACGCGGCTAGAGTCGGGCTGGGAGGTAATAATGAGCAGGGTTCAAGTTCCTTGTCTGCTAACAAATCTCTCCACGTGAGTCACTAGAGTTCTGCAAGATTAGTGGAGTCCATAGGTTAACTCCACACAAGCAAATTGCTTAGTAGTACAGAATGGGATTGTTCCAGAATAGTGTGGGTTTTCTATTTATTAATCTTTGATTGTTGTTTGTGTATTATTTTATGTGTGTTTCAGTAATCTGGTGATTGCCTTGACACCAGTGAGTGTGGGAGGGTAGGTAGGGTTGACACTTTGTCAGAAAACTTTCTGATATTATTGCTAATATCGCACTGTCCTGACGTCAAGAACACCCTCTAGAGTTTGAACACCTGGTTCAGGGATGATTAGAAGATGGCACCTTTTTATTACTCGTGCAGGGTCCACCATGAACGGAGGTGGGCACTCATTAATTATTCATATCTGATCACGTGACAGTTTACATTCATTTCATTGGTCGAGACTTTAGCTTCCTTGGTGCACAACTACTGTGTAGGAGAGTGAATTGGTTAGCTGTCAGTATGCACCGAGTTCCTTAATCAATCACACATGCAAAGGGCAGCAATCCTATGACTTCACTAAACTTTGAACGTAAAGAAAAATTGTTTCTTCCGCAATGTCATTAGAGTAAAATCTTCATATTTTCAGGAAGCTCTGGAAAAATAGACTGAAATTATTTTTTTGTTGTACTCCCAATCTGAAAACCTGTAACACATAAAATTAATAGCGAGCATAATAATTCACCAAGACACGAAGCAGTGGAAATATTGCTCTCTTCAATAATTCACCAAGACACGAAGCAGTGGAAATATTGCTCTCTTCAATAATTCACCAAGACACGAAGCAGTGGAAATATTGCTCTCTTCAATAATTCACCAAGACACGAAGCAGTGGAAATATTGCTCTCTTCAATAATTCACCAAGACACGAAGCAGTGGAAACATTGCTCTCTTCAATAATTCACCAAGACACGAAGCAGTGGAAACATTGCTCTCTTCAATAATTCACCAAGACACGAAGCAGTGGAAACATTGCTCTCTTCAATAATTCACCAAGACACGAAGCAGTGGAAACATTGCTCTCTTCAATAATTCACCAAGACACGAAGCAGTGGAAACATTGCTCTCTTCAATAATTCACCAAGACACGAAGCAGTGGAAATATTGCTCTCTTCAATAATTCACCAAGACACGAAGCAGTGGAAACATTGCTCTCTTCAATAATTCACCAAGACACGAAGCAGTGGAAACATTGCTCTCTTCAATAATTCACCAAGACACGAAGCAGTGGAAATATTGCTCTCTTCAATAATTCACCAAGACACGAAGCAGTGGAAATATTGCTCTCTTCAATAATTCACCAAGACACGAAGCAGTGGAAACATTGCTCTCTTCAATAATTCACCAAGACACGAAGCAGTGGAAACATTGCTCTCTTCAATAATTCACCAAGACATGAAGCAGTGGAAACATTGCTCTCTTCAATAATTCACCAAGACACGAAGCAGTGGAAATATTGCTCTCTTCAATAATTCACCAAGACATGAAGCAGTGGAAACATTGCTCTCTTCAATAATTCACCAAGACACGAAGCAGTGGAAATATTGCTCTCTTCAATAATTCACCAAGACACGAAGCAGTGGAAACATTGCTCTCTTCAATAATTCACCAAGACACGAAGCAGTGGAAACATTGCTCTCTTCAATAATTCACCAAGACACGAAGCAGTGGAAACATTGCTCTCTTCAATAATTCACCAAGACACGAAGCAGTGGAAACATTGCTCTCTTCAATAATTCACCAAGACACGAAGCAGTGGAAATATTGCTCTCTTCAATAATTCACCAAGACACGAAGCAGTGGAAATATTGCTCTCTTCAATAATTCACCAAGACACGAAGCAGTGGAAACATTGCTCTCTTCAATAATTCACCAAGACACGAAGCAGTGGAAACATTGCTCTCTTCAATAATTCACCAAGACACGAAGCAGTGGAAACATTGCTCTCTTCAATAATTCACCAAGACACGAAGCAGTGGAAACATTGCTCTCTTCAATAATTCACCAAGACACGAAGCAGTGGAAACATTGCTCTCTTCAATAATTCACCAAGACACGAAGCAGTGGAAACATTGCTCTCTTCAATAATTCACCAAGACACAAAGCAGTGGAAATATTGCTCTCTTCAATAATTCACCAAGACACGAAGCAGTGGAAACATTGCTCTCTTCAATAATTCACCAAGACACGAAGCAGTGGAAACATTGCTCTCTTCAATAATTCACCAAGACACGAAGCAGTGGAAATATTGCTCTCTTCAATAATTCACCAAGACATGAAGCAGTGGAAACATTGCTCTCTTCAAAAAAATGATTCTGACATGTAAACCACAATGCTTAATTTCTGATGCCATTTTTCAATCACGGAGCCCAGGTGGTCAAACACTATCGAACACTACACTATTTATCTCATGCAAGGCACAAAGGATGATAGTTTCTGATATCATAGGAGGAAAGGTGGAAACATGCATTAGCAGTTATGTACAAGTAAACGTGGTAAAGGTCAGTCCTCTATCACTACCATCCTGCAGGTTACCTTTAGCCATATCTCAGCCAAGCGGGAACCCCCTAGCCCCGACCCAGTCACTGCATGGTCTAGTTTACAGAGGGTAAGGTGTCATTACGAGAACCAGTCTGCTGATAGTGACGACTCCCCAAGTCATCATAACGATATCAACAATTCGTTTTGATGTGTTTCCTATAGCCTAGAGCTATGGTACAAGTCTGTTGCACCACTTTGTTTGGTCTATACAGGATATACAATATCCTTGGGCCTTTGACCTAAAACCCCAAAGTGTTATGAGTTAAAAGTGTTGCTATACTAACTGAATATTTTGGACAGTTCACTTATTCACTTCCTAGGAGGTGGGTATGAAATATAGTCTCTGTGAATCAAGCAGTCTGATAGGACGATATGACCGAACTATGGTACAGATATAATACTTACTAGCAAGTACCACGCCACACAGTGGCACTTGACCTATTGCAAAGTTAAGGTTAGATAAGTTTCCTTCTCCTGCTCTTTTTTTTTTTTTTTTTTTAACAATCTCAGCTTTCTTATCCCCCACCTTTCCTTTCTTCAGCTCTTTCTATTTCTCTTGCTTCTTAATCTCTCTGTCCTACTATCATGATAGTGGACTTAAGCTTTGCAAAACTTTGGCCTCCTTTTTTGTACTTTCGCCTTCCTTTTTTAAACCGAAGTAGTCTTTACTGTCGATTCCACCTGCATTTTAGTTACAATTAGCTATTAGCTAATATCGCGCCTTTTTTCCCCCTTGCCTTACCTCACTGATTCCAACCGCTTTTTACAGTTAATCACCTTTTGCCTTCTCTTACTTTCGCCTTCCTTTAAAACATACTCCACCTTCCCGCGTCTACTATTTTAGTTAAAATTACAGTAGACCCTCAGTTATCCGAACACCTCAGGACCGAAGGTTGTTCGGATATTTGAAATGTTCGGATATTCAAAATAAGTCATTTTGAATGGGGTCTTAATCTCTTATCTATTTAAAGCACAGCAAATTCCAATGAATATCATTATAATTCCCAAGAATGGTGTCGGATTAGTGAGAGTTCGGATAAACGGGGTTCGGATAACTGAGGGTCTACTGTAATCACTTTCTACTGAATGTGACGGCGCTTTACCTGCTCATGTAATGACGATGCTTTACCATAACTGCTTAAGGTCATGAATTATTCATGAATACACACTGTCGGTCGTCATTACTGACACACAAGCGTATTATTATATAGACTAGCAAGTACCCCGCCACACAGTGGTGCATGACGTATTTCAAAGTAAGAATGCAGTAGCACAAGTTATCATTCTCTACCATTGGTTAAGGTTACATAAGTTTCCTTCTCCTGCTCTCTTTTTTTCTGAACTATCTGAGCTTTTCTTCTACCCCATCTCTCCTATCTTCAGCTCTTCTTCTTGAATCATGGAGTCCCCTTTTCCTTTGACTTTGAGAAACTTTTGTCTTCTATTTCGTACTTTAGCCTTTCTTTTGAAAACTAACCCCTGCCTTTACTCGTCGATTCCACCCGCTTTTTAGTTATAATTAATCCCTCGCCTTTTTGCCTTCTCTTCCCTTCCATTTTAAACCTACACCGCCTTACCTCGCTGATTCCATCCACTTTTCAGTTACGATTAATCGCCTTTTACCTTCTCTTCTGTACTTTTTTAAAACCTACGCCACCTTCCATTGTCTAAAGCACGCGCTTTTTTAGAAATAACCAGCACGTTCTACTGAATGTGACGATACTTTACCCACCACAAGGTGACGACACGTTACCCACCACAAGGTGACGACACTTTACCCACCACAAGGGGACGACACTTTACCCATCACAAGGGGACGACACTTTACACACCACAAGGGGACGACACTTTACCCACCACAAGGGGACGACACTTCACCCACCACAAGGTGACGACACTTTACCCACCACAAGGTGACGACACTTTACCCACCACAAGGTGACGACACTTTACCCACCACAAGGTGACGACACTTTACCCACCACAAGGGGACGACACTTTACCCACCACAAGGTGACGACATGTTACCCACCACAAGGTGACGACACTTTACCCACCACAAGGTGACGACACTTTACCCAACACAAGGCGACGACACTTTAACCAACACAAGGCGACGACACTTTAACCAACACAAGGCGACGACACTTTAACCAACACAAGGCGACGACACTTTAACCAACACAAGGCGACGACACTTTAACCAACACAAGGCGACGACACTTTAACCAACACAAGGCGACGACACTTTACCCAACACAAGGCGACGACACTTTACCAAACTGTGCAAAGTTCATGAATTATTCATGAATACACACACCGCCGGTCGTCGTTGCTACTGACACACACACAAGCGTATTATTATATAGATTAGAGTGTAATGAGTGGTTTATTCTAGACTCGAGCTGTACTGGTTCCAGTGTGTCTGCCACTGGATTGTTTCTATTGACTACTAGCAGATCCGAGGTTTAAGAAGGCAATACAGCCTGAGATTGTGAGATATTGTGAGTTATCTCACGGGTCACAAACCTAAAACTACTGTTGTGACGATATCTAGCATGGAATATGTACTGGTTAGGCTGGGATGTCGTGAATATGCTGTGTTTAGGAATCTGAGGCTCGGATGCTGCTCGAGCCAGGGATTCCTAAACGCTGCCCATTCCTGATACCTGACTCTAATGTTTAGAACATAGCTTCGTAAAACATAAAGAAACAAATAAAATAATTCCTGACAGTAAAGCCTAGAGCATAACAATGAGCTTCTGGTTTACTTGATTTCTAAATGCTGCAGAGCATGAATAGATCACATAATGGACCAATCAGATTGCTCGCATGTGATTCACTACATTCTTATGTCAATTGTTATAGGCATGTGTACTGCATGTACCTTTTTTTTCCCTGTAGGCATAGGTGACCCTTTTAAACAATGGAATGATCAGCAGAAAAGATAGAGCTGGGGAGAGTTACAGTACTAGAAAATGGGCCCAAAACAGCATAAGGAGACAGAAAGGCAGGCTCGAAGAAGAGCTTTAAAAGTTGCTATCGTAAAGCACATAAGAAATATACTGTATTAATTAATTTTATCAAAACCACAATAGCTAATTCTACTATTCTATAGCTACTGCTCTTCTTGTAGCCCCTTAGCTCGCTGTGCTACTTAATAATAGCTACTTGTGGAGGTAAATACCACCAATATACTTACTAGATACATACAGTGCCGAGACTACGTGTGATTGTCATACTCATTACTGGGGAATGGGAGTGGTTTGGAATAGCAGTGGACAGCCACTGAGACACGGGAAGTAGCTTATCTTCTGGATTATTAAATATTGTCTGTAATGTGTGTGTGTGATATTTTTACCCTGTGTTACTAAGTGTATATACAGCTATTAAAGCTGTAGTTAGTTTGTACGTTTCTTTTGTTGATGTCGTACAGAAATTTGAGAACAGAATTAATCTAGGTTGTACCTCTTACCATCTACCTGATGCCGTCACTAACCCACTTCTCGGAGTTTCTAAAAGTGGCAACGGTTGTCGCCGCAAGGACAAGGCAGATCGTGCAACCACAGAGCAGGTTCTGGATCCCCGGACTAGAATGATCCTGTTCAAGATGCTGAGCAGGAATGTGATCGCTGAGATCAGTGGATGTGTGAGCACTGGGAAGGAGGCTAATGTGTATTATGCCACTGGCAGAGAAGGAGAGTGTGCTCTAAAGATTTACAAGACTTCCATTCTTATCTTTAAAGACAGAGACAAGTATGTTACTGGAGAGTTCAGGTTTCGCCATGGCTACTCCAAACACAATCCAAGAAAGATGGTACGTCTGTGGGCAGAGAAAGAAATGAGGAATCTCACACGTCTTCATTCCAACGGCATTCACTGTCCTCGTCCTATCATGCTACGCAGCCATGTTCTGCTCATGGAGTTTATCGGTAGAGAAGGTTGGCCATTTCCCAAACTGAAGGATGCCCAGCTTAGTGAAGGCAAGGCCAGGGAGCTTTATTTAGAGTGTGTTGTGATGATGCGGACCATGTACACCAAGTGCAAGTTAGTGCATGCTGACTTGAGCGAGTATAACTTGTTGTATCAAGATGGGCATTTGTGTGTGATTGACGTGTCTCAAGCAGTGGAACAAGACCATCCTCAAGCCCTCGAGTTCCTCCGTAAAGACTGTGCCAACATGACAGATTTCTTCAGGAGAAATGGAGTGTGTGTAATGACTGTGAAGGAGTTGTTTGACTTTATCACTGATGTCACCATAACTGAGGATAATGTGGAGGACTACTTGGAGAAGGCACAGGAGCGAGCTAAGAGCAGACCACTCGGTGTGCATGCCAGTGTGGAGGAGGAAATAGCAGCTGCTGTGTTTCAAAAGGTCTTCATCCCCAAATCTCTGGAGGAAGTAGTTAAGTATGAAGAAGACTTTGAAAGGACTCTTTGCTCCAGTGGAAGACCAGGAGAAGGAGTTGTATACCAGACCATAACTGGCATGAAGCAAGATCTGTCTGGCCCCAGAACACAACCGGAACTGCTAGAAGGTATGCTACCAGGTAGAACTCTGCACTGGAGAATGTTGGGGGAGGGGGGTGGATGGATGCCAGTGTGTAGTACGGTGTGGATGGATGCCAGTGTGTAGTACGATGTGGATGGATGCCAGTGTGTAGTACGGTGTGGATGGATGCCAGTGTGTGATACGGTGTGAATGGATGCCAGTGTGTGGTACGGTGTGGATGGATGCCAGTGTGTAGTACGGTGTGGATGGATGCCAGTGTGTGGTACGGTGTGGATGGATGCCAGTGTGTAGTACGGTGTGTATGGAACGGTGTGGATGGATGCCAGTGTGTGGTACGGTGTGGATGGATGCCAGTGTGTGGTACGGTGTGGATGGATGCCAGTGTGTGGTACGGTGTGGATGGATGCCAGTGTGTGGTACGGTGTGGATGGATGCCAGTGTGTGGTACGGTGTGGATGGATGCCAGTGTGTGGTACGATGTGGATGGATGCCAGTGTGTGGTACGGTGTGGATGGATGCCAGTGTGTGGTACGGTGTGGATGGATGCCAGTGTGTGGTACGGTGTGGATGGATGCCAGTGTGTGGTACGGTGTGGATGGATGCCAGTGTGTGGTACGGTGTGGATGGATGCCAGTGTGTGGTACGTGTGGATGGATGCCAGTGTGTGGTACGGTGTGGATGGATGCCAGTGTGTGGTACGGTGTGGATGGATGCCAGTGTGTGGTACGGTGTGGATGGATGCCAGTGTGTGGTACGGTGTGGATGGATGCCAGTGTGTGGTACGATGTGGATGGATGCCAGTGTGTGGTACGGTGTGGATGGATGCCAGTGTGTGGTACGGTGTGGATGGATGCCAGTGTGTGGTACGGTGTGGATGGATGCCAGTGTGTGGTACGGTGTGGATGGATGCCAGTGTGTGGTACGGTGTGGATGGATGCCAGTGTGTAGTACGGTGTGGATGGATGCCAGTGTGTAGTACGGTGTGGATGGATGCCAGTGTGTGGTACAGTGTGGATGGATGTGAGTGAATAGCTGATGCTAACATTACTGTCAATGTGATAGTGTAGCACATTTATTTGCGTCAACTAGGTATCTGTTACTTCTAGTTTTCTTTTGAATCAGTTTTTTTGATGATCTTTACCCATAGTGTTGATATTGGTCAGAATCTAGCAGTGAAGTAAGTACTATTGGGTCGGAAACTGATGAAAGTAGTGATGAGAACATTGCTAGGAGACGGAGATGTACACCAAAACTAGTGGACAAAGAAGGTAAGAGCTAAATATAATAATCGCTTAATTGGTTTCAGTTTTGTTGCTATTTTTAGACATGAAGAGAGAGAGAAAGGCACACAAGCTAGCTGTAAAGGAAGAAAAAAGAGAAAAGAGAAAGAATAAAGTCCCAAAACACATGAAGAAAAGAAAAGAGAAGATAATAAAATCAAAACATGGCAAATAGTTTTTGTATAAATATATAAAAGTAATAAAATTTAGATGTAATAAAGATGACTACAATATAACAATCTAAACACAGATGCCATAAAAATATGATGATAGTGTGGGATGATACAGGAGTTTTACAATGCTGAAGGTTTCTGTCCTGCGCTTTTCGGTCTCACAGCACGTCTTGACTTGAGGTCGGCTTGTCTAATGGGTTCTGGCACTCTCTTTATAGAACATGCAAGTGTCAGCTGGATGGCTGTCTCTAGGGAGATCTTGTTACCCACGGATACATAAACAGGATTGGAGGCATCATCAGATGTGCGGATAGCCTATCCAGAAATATGCAATAAACCATCAGGTGCAAGACACCATCACTAGGATCCCACCACCCAGTCACTAGCATCCCACCACCCAGTCACTAGCATCCCACCACCCAGTCACTAGCATCCCACCACCCAGTCACTAGCATCCCACCATCCAGTCACTAGGATCCCACCACCCAGTCACTAGCATCCCACCATCCAGTCACTAGCATCCCACCACCCAGTCACTAGCATCCCACCACCCAGTCACTAGCATCCCACCATCCAGTCACTAGCATCCCACCACCCAGTC
>WLWD01006326.1_pt1 | contig 60596 bp, 32 predicted proteins | sample 6712731 | NCBI WGS metagenome assembly WLWD01 (sample SAMN12718690, study PRJNA576275) | sponge metagenome | isolation source: marine sponge | host: Mycale hentscheli | place: New Zealand: South Island, Marlborough, Capsize Point | collected 2014-11-01 | reverse complement strand
CAACTCCTTACCCCATGAGCAATAGAGTGACCCCATACCTTATGAACAATAGAGTGACCACATGATATACTTTCCGAGCAAGAGTGACCCCTTACCCTATGAGCAATCGAGTAACTCCTTACCCCATGAGAAATAGTGACCCCATACCCTATGAGCAATAAATTAACTCCTTACCCATGAGAAATAGAGTGACCCCATACCCTATGAACAATAGAGTGACCATATGATAAACCTTACGTGCAAGGGTGACCCCTTACCCTATGAGCAATTGATCGACTCCTTACCCCAAAAAGTGTAACCCTATACCCTATGAACAATAGAGTGACCACATAATATACTTTCCGAGCAAGAGTGACCGTTGCAATAGATCGACTCCTTACCTCATGAGCAAAAGAGTGACCCATACACTATGAACATTATTTAAACACTTTAGGGTTAATTATCATATGCGTATATAGTATGAAATCAAATACTCAATGGGTGAATGAATAGTGTTCATTATTGTCAGGGCAACGCCCAGTGTGGAGCTGGACTCTTACCTGTGAGTTTTATTTAACCTTATTTTATTTAACCCTATTACTTGTTTGTTTCATCACCTTCGTAGTCGTCAATCACCCATTCCCACATTAGACTTATCAGAGGCCTTGCGCCTCTGGTAAAGATCACCAAACTTTCTTTTACTCTTCCCACTTTCAACCCACTCTAAGTTTTGTCTCACCCTTACCTACGTATCTGTACACCCACTTTACAATTGCTTGCTTCCTATAAGTCAAATTGAGTTGCCGCGAGAGCTTATGCCAGACCTTAGCATTGCTTTAGCTCAGCTACTCTGTTGATTGTTAGTTAGTTAGCATGGTCCTTCGAACTGTTATTGGCTCGAGACTATTACCCAATGGTGTAGATTTATGCCCCACTCCTTTTCAATTATAATTAAAGGATTACTCTAGGTTTCTGATATTAATGCATGCTTGAGGGGTCCATAAGGCTCATAGGTAAGGTTTGTCTAAGCTAGTAGGTAAGGTTTCTCTAAGCTTCATAGATCAAGTGTCTTTAAGCTAATAAATAAACAATTCTCTAAATATTGTAGGTAAGTGGTTGCTAAGTGTCCTAGGTAATAGTTCCTGAAGCGTTCACAGTTTTCTTGTTGAACAAGGAATAATACTAATGCTGTTGTAGAGAATAAGGGAGCACACTAATGAAATTGGATAAGGAATCAGTAATGCTTATTATGTGAAGACTCAAGGGTCACTTTAAAACAAAGAGCGTAGAAATCTCTAGTGCATATTGGGTAAGGGGTCATTAATAATGATTGGGTTAAGAATCACTAATGTTCATGGAGTAAGGGGTCGCTCAATTTTATGCTCATCTTAGCACAAGATGTTAGTCTAATGCTCATGATGTAGTGGTCACTCTAATCCTGATCATAGGGTGAGGTAGAACTGTAAATGATAATAGGGTAATCATTGCTCTTAAGGTAAAAGATAAATTACTTCAATTTTCTATGATGCATATCTAATATTAAAAATAAATCACTTCAGTTCATGGTAGAAATGGGCCATATATACATGTACGTGATAGTACTTGGGAAAGGAGACTAATATAAAATGAAAAATGAGATATTTATACCATGAGTTCAATCGCTGCAGTATTTTGATACCAATGACTTGACTAGGCACTGTATAGGTTACTAAATAGGGTACAATCTGAGCATCCAAATAGAAGTCAATACAAGAAAGCAGGACGTAATGGCCTCTCAACAATTTTGATATATTTAATTGGTCCCTTTTCCTATATAGTATGTATAGGACAAAATGATATGTATAGATTACCAGTAATGTCGTTTGAATGAGCCTGTTTATTTATGGTTATTAATGTTGTTTGTTGTTGTCGTCATTATTATTATTTTTTTAGTCTGAAACTCGAAAAACATATAAGATGTTAATGGATGATGGTGATGATTTCTCTGGATTTTACTTTGGAGAAAAGTAAGCTGAATTTTTTTTAATGTTCAACATAATTTAAAATTAATTATTTAGGCAAGGCTGGCTCAGTGATTCGAATCGGAGAATCACTGAAAGGTTACTGGCAAAAGTAAAAGCCTTAATCCTGATTTTAAGAGTCATAAAATTAGAGGTAAGTTACATACATTTTCTTTATTCAATTATTTTTTTTCAGTTGCGATTATTCAAAAAAAAATTTATTTCAGAAGCAGCTTACACTTACTATAAGCACCTGAACCAGGAGCGGTCTCTTGGTGAACGTGGCGTGGCAGAGACACGCAAAGTAAATAGAAGGAGAGCTGAAAGGATAAGAAGGGTAAATTTCCATTACATGTATATTCATGTAATCATATTCTGTTTTTTTAAATGATGATAAGGAAATACGGTTTTGTTAATTGTAGAAGAGAAAAGCGTGTTCATGAAAAGAAGCTATATGGTGAAGAGGACCGGAAGAAGTGGGCTTCAGTGCTGAATGCAGATTGTGTTTCTAGCGAAGAAAGTGGAGAAGACGACGAACTCTATGTAAAGCCACTTCTGTGGAGGTCTTCACTGGTGGAGAAGTTCTTTGTGGACCTCGATGATCAATTCCAGCGAACAAAGTCCTCCCAAGCCAAGAGGCACACCAAAACTAGAATTTTGAGTGAGGTCTCTTTGAAGAGGCCTGCTCCATCAGACTTGCCCAGTTGGGCTACGAATTAATTTTTTACTTTTCCTCATAAACTATTATATTCATTAATTTTATTAAATTTATTTTATCTGAAATGCTTAGTAAAATGCAACCGAAATCTAGTATCTAAAATTCCACATTATCCTATAATATTGTGCTCCTGAAACTCTACACAAAATGCCATATGATTCTAAAATATCATGTACCTATAATTCTACACATAATGCTACATGATTCTAAAATATATGTACCTATAATTCTACACAGCATGTCACATGATTCTAAAATATCATGTACCTATAGTTCTACACAGAATGCCACATGATTCTCAAATATCAATGTACCTGGGATTTACCTCATCCTGTAGCTGTAATTCTATCATGCATATCATTATTTCCTTCAATCATGAAATGAGCACTGCATATGACATTACCACCACATTTCAACCACAAATACTATAACAGGAAATTCAGCTTTTTGCCGTGTATCTGTTGTGTGTTCATCAGTTGTGTTGGATAGTAGTTACGCCATTATTTTTATGTCATTTTTTATTCTATAGGCTGACCTGGATATGTTTACCCCTGGCCTAGCTCAGTCACTCAGTAGTATTGTCTAATGAACCCTTGCTTATTTGGATTGAACAAAAACCTAAATTACTCTGGTTATTAGTCAGGTTGGACAAACTGGTAGAGAAAATCTACCAGTGTGGTTTTCTCAGCACTTGGGTGTTTCTGAGCAGTAGAGGAGACCCACATGGATAGTGCAAAAAGCTCGTAAATTTTTTAAAAACTTGTTTCAATAAAGCTGAGGATTAAGACTAAATTTAGATTAAAACGGTAATGTGGTCGAACGGAACAGCCTTTTTTTACCAAATGGCTTATTGTTTTTTTTAATCATGTGACAGCTGTTCCTACAAATCGGAATTTGGAACTCTATTTTGTGTCCTACTGTAGTTTCTCTCTAAAGCTCCAATGAATATTAATCAAGTATTAATGTGTTATGAAAGCAGTCAACTCTTACCTTCTTGAAGCATTCTCTGGCACAGATATCTAGAGCATGCAGAGAACAGAATTGATCTTCACACACAAGCTGGGGAATCTACAAACACATGTAAGAATGCATGAATCCACAGTTACAATAAACATACACACATACACACACATAGGCCTTCATCAAAGTAAGTACCTGTGTAATCTGCTCCAAGAAGTTTGTAAGTTGCTCCAGGTCAATACTATTTCTTGTACCAGAAATGACATTGAATAAAGCTAAATAACAACAAAGTTAGTGAACTTGAATAAACATGTATGTATGCACATGATACAGATGCTTCTATATCTAACACACACACACACAACACACGCACTCACCTCTGTATTTCTCATCCAGCTTCCCAGAAGATTATAGCAATGATAGCCAGCATTAAGTGTGAAAACGGTATAGGACATTGATGCTCTCTACAACAACGACCACAACAAGCCTCATTACTGTCTTGTACATATCCCATTTCCTTACTTATCATACGGATCTCGTATCCAACTGGTTGTCAAGTCAACGGCACCATTGATATACAACTTCTGCTTGTCCTTGGAATTCCTACTTAACGTGGCCATGGAGGAATAGGCGGAGTCATCCAATCCCAACGTGTCCTCCATTCTCTGGTACATGTTCACAGCCAGGCACATGCACTCGTACAGAGACAGGCCGTGGGAGGCGGGGTGACCGGGCTGTTGCTGTGACAACTGGTGGGCAAAGTCTTCATATGCTTCTTACAGCACATGATATCATTACTACTATGTGTGTTCAATAAAGTAATAATATTTAGCTAGAGGCATAAGTGCACTGTTGTTGTTTTTTTAAACAATCTTCGGCCATCCTTCTAGAGCACACTTCTAGAGCCAAAATGTTAGAAACATATAATAATATGGTACTTTACTATATGAAAGTTGTTAGATGTATTCTCTCTCTTTCAGGGGCTTTTTTAAACAATAAAATTAAAAATATTTGATCGCCACCAGGAATCAAACCCAGGACCGCTTGCTTAATGCACAAGCGTTCTGCCACTGAGCTATGACAACCAGCTGGCAAACAAACACTCCAATCCTGTATTTATACTGTTAAGGGGTACTGCTATGTTACAGTCTCGCTCTCAACAGACCATTGTAAATTCTCTTTTTTCAAAGATTCGTTTTATCAGTAGAATTTTATTCCTCTGCTTATTTTTATACATTGAATGAGTAAAAGGAAGCTGAGAAAGATGCATACAGATATTTCACTCTCAGGCTTTTATTTTCACTCGCCTCTGGCTTGTGAAAATAAATTAGCCTGCTCGTGAAATATTTCGCCATATCACACTCTAACTCATGTAATAAGTATTTATATATATATACTAGTGGTGCGCTCGAATAGCGCAAAATAGCGAAGCGAGCGATGCATGTTCCTTGTAATTGCAGCTATAGATACAGTTATTTATTTTGTTGTTAATGTTATGTCTGTCTGTTGTTTCATATAGATTCATTGGTGCTTCTATTCTATACCACTGTATGATGAAGGTTATAAAATTTAGGCTATGTATAATAAAGTTTAAATGTTATACTTTTTGTGGTAAAACAAGAGTAATGAATTATTTTATTATTTATTTTATTAATGTAATTCGTAATCAGCTACATAGTATTGCTTTATATAATTAAGTTTAAATGTTATATTATTTGTGATAACATAAGAATAATGAATTATTTTACCAGCAAAGTTATTGACTGGTGTTTTAGACAGAATATACAGCTATTTAATTAAAAATGTCATACATCATTACAGTTACAGCTGATGTAAACTTTGTGGTTTAATAAAATAAAAAAATAAAAGAGTTTGTTTGGGTACTATAACATATTCAGTGGGAGAGCAGAGTATGTTAAATGGATGTAGATATTAGACTACATAGTTTGATAATAGAGTTAGGTTAATTTTTATAGTTTTACATTAAATATAACCTGCAATTGTGAAGGAATGTTTCCAGGATGCATGTTATTTTGAGCTGAATAGAGCTTAGGGATATGTTTATCCCGGCTACATCGACAACATTCCAATGACTTAAATTTCATTTTGGTGCCTGGAAACTTCTCCATACACGTTATGCAGACTGGGATAGTAATCGATGAGATTTTAGCATGAAAATTACGCATTGCTGTGTGAACTTGAGGATCATCAAATGCTGGAATAATATGGTGCAATGAAACCTGGGGATGTTGTCTTGACCTGTTCCCCCTAACTTGAGCCAATCTAGTCTCCCGTTGAAGTGGTGTTTCATCAGCTAATTTCTGCTGTTGGTTAGTTGACAACTGCTCTAATCTAGAGGAATTTTGTAATGAAGATTCATTTGCTGTTCTCAACAGTTGGTTAGTGAACAAACAGTGGAGCCTGTGATCTCTTTCACTATCACTTTCAAACAAATGTGTGACTTACTGTTTTTGTGACATTAGTTGTAGACGTTGCTCTCTGCATAATGGTTTCCTAAATTTGTAATGAAGATTCATTTGCTGTTCTCAACAGTTGGTTAGTGAACAAACAGTGGAGCCTGTGATCTCTTTCACTATCACTTTCAAACAAATGTGTGACTTGCTGTTTTTGTGACATTAGTTGTAGACGTTGCTCTCTGCATAATGGTTTCCTAAACGAAAATATGTCTCGTATTAACTTATTGAAGTATATATTTTATTTTATATTTACCTCTTGCATTCGTTGCTGATAAGCTGAAAGGCTTTGCGGTATCGAAATTGTTTGAGTTATATTTTCTGCAACTTTTTTTGCTGCTTTGGGTGTATATGAGAATGGATGTCCTCTGATAGATGTCTTTTCCTTCCTCTTGCAGTACAAAAAGTAGTGGGGATATTAGCTTCTTGTTCAGATGGTGTGGCTGCATTTTCAGTGTCTTCAAGAGTAGTTGAGTCTACAGCTGTATAAAGTTGATTGGTACAGTAATCCTCAGGAATAGTCTAATAAATAAATTAGGAACATTTAATGGCTTTTCAAAAAGAAAGATTCTTTACTTTGCTACCTGTTTCTGTTTCGTTTTAGCTCTCCTCCTCCTTGCCCTGTCCTTTTCATTTCTTATCTCTCTCCTTATTATTTTTTCTTCTGGAGTTCCTAACGCCCTCAAAGCTCTTGACCGAGTGTTTCTAACGTTTTGTCTACTGGGCATCACTACTTCGTACGGCGGGTAAACAAAACAAAATGTTGCTAAGAAGGTTACCCGGCCCGCGCAAGCGCGTAGGATAAAGGGAACGTTATGTCTACTGGGCATCGCTACTTCGTACAGCGGGTAAACAAAACAAAATGTCGCTAAGAAGGTTACCCGGCCCGCGCAAGCGCGTAGGAGAAAGGGTACACACGTACGCCCACTCAAGAACAAAAACAATTTCTAGACCTAAATATATATATATATCGCGAACTCATTAGAGAGTCAGCTCCGCTCGCTTCGCTCGCTTCGCTGAATAATTAATAAATTCAAATGAATGAATGAATAATATATATATGTATATAATAAAACAAATCAGCAAAAATAAAGAAATAAAGGAATATAATGAAAAAATAAGTAAATATAATAATTAAATACAAGTGGGCTTAAGAAATTTTAAACAAAAAACAAAAAAACAAAAACTGAAAACGACCAAGCATAAATGTGCAACATTAAATACATGAAATTCAACCAGCAAAGTGAGCTAAAAGAACACTCCCTCACTATATTCACGTGCCACTCCCAGGTTGGCAGGGTCTTATTTGACCATGGCTGCCTCAATATTAGCACGTCTCTTCTCAATGACGTTCCTGATGGAGTTCCACCTCTGATGGTACCTCTTCACCATCTGCACAAGGTCCATGGACTTCCTGACGTCCAGCTCTAGCTGCCTTATTTGTGAGTTCACCAGAGTACCTAGACTCTCTCCTACCTCTACCATACTGCGTTCAAACACCTACACATGCCACAAATTCATATGACACAAACTGTAACACACACAACCACTGACACTGATATCTTGCTAAATATTATCCAGGAGCTCACAGTATTTTTTTTTGAAATTTCAAGGGAGTTGATGAAAATTTGGCGGAAATGTGTCCATGGAAGTTAAAACTATTTTCAAAGGGCAAGGGGGACCTAAAAATACCTGGAAAGTATATAATCACAATTTATCATGAGATGTTTAACTCTTTATCCCATACTCTTGAAGTCATAAAAGCCTTTCAGCCAGTTTAAAATAAATGTGTATGGTTTATCTTAATAAGAAAAAAAACCCTTACCTGCAAAGTTTCCAGTTGTTTCTTGAGTGTAGGGACCTTGCGAGAACTGTATCAAACTTCTCCACGTAAATTTCAGGATCAGATAATTTCTTTCCACATTCTGTGTACAATGACTAGGAAAAACAACAATAGAATAAAATCAACAACAACAAACCTCAACCACGAATATCTATGCCATTTTATAACAGAAATTTAAGCTTGTCATACAACACTACACTTTATTGTGATTATAATTTTCTATTTCTGGTAGCACACCTCAGCTTCCTCCACACTTCTGCCTCTGACTACACCCACTTCCACCTGTTCTCCATGCCATTGCAGCCTGCCTTGAGTCCTTCTGCTGTCTCCTTGGGCCAGTGTCTCTCCATTATCATGTGACGATCAGAGGTGATCACATTCTCCATGTGCTTCTGCTCAGGGACATTGATTAGATAGTACTGTATGCAAATGCTATGCAGTATAGACTGCAAATACTATACTTGGATTATATAAGGTTAGAAACTGTACGTAAAGACAATAAAAGCCCACAAAAAACTATCAAAACATACAAATAAGTTAAAATATAAGGCGTAAAATTCAAAATACTATCGTAGAGTACAAAAGCTGCAGTAATGAAACTAAAGAAGCTGCTAGAAGTAATGGGGCTATAGAGACTAGAAGAGACAAAAGAGACTGAAAGAGACTACAGAAACTGAAGAGACTAAAAACTAAAAACGAAAGTTACTGATGAGACCAGAAGAGATTAGAAGAGAGACTAGAAGAAACTAAAGAGACTAGAAGGGACTTAAGAGACTTCAAGAGACTATAAAGATTAGAAGAGACTAAAGAGACTAGAAGAGACAAAATATATCAAAGAGACTAGACACTAGAAGAGACTTTAAGAGACTACAAGAGCCGAAAAGATTGGAAAAGATTAAGAGAGTAACAAGACTAAAAGAGGCTAAGAGACGGAAGAAGCTAAGAGACTAAAGAGACTGGAAGATACTTGAAGAAACTAAAGAAACTAAAAATACTATAGAAACTAAAAATACTATAGAAACTAGAAGATACTAAAGAGACCAAAAAGACTAGAGAGACTAAGGAGTCTAGAAGAGACTAAAGATACTAGAAGAGATGAAAGAGATGATAGAGACATAGAGACTTGAAGGCACTTTAAGAGATTAGAAGAGATTGCAGAGACTAGAAAAGAAACTAAAATAAGGCTGAAGAGACTAACAGGTCTATAAAGCCCAGAAGAGACCAAAAAAAGACTATTGATGAGACTTAATAGATAAGACAAAGGTGACTAGAAGAGACTAAAGATGATATAAGAGACAAAGAGACTGGCAAAGATTAAAGAAACTAAACCAGACTAGAAAAGTCTAAAGTTGAAGATACAAAATGACTGAAAATACTAGAAGAGACAACTAAAGAGAAGAGACTGAGGAGACTAAAGCGACTAGAAGAGAATAAAGAGAATGTAGAGATTAGAAGGGACCAAAGAGACTAGAGGAGACTAAAGAGACTAGAAGAGACTAAAGAGACTAAAGAGACTAGAAGAGAATAAAATAACTGTTACTGTACTTGTTAATTAACTTAGCTATATGGAATTATATTTATAAATAATTCTTAAAATGATGTAATAAGAGTACAACTTTCATGAAGAAATGTGTTTTGTTATCCATAAAATTAAAAAACACAACAACAAACCTTGCCCCCCCCCCCCCCTCACTCCCACCACACACACACTTGCTCACTTTTCCAGCTCACCCAGTTGACATTGAGTAAGGGAGTGTGTGTAGAGACTGTAGATGACTGCTACTACGGAAATTGTAACAGAGATAATGGTTGATTAGATAGCTACAATTCTGTAGTTTTCATGCATATTTTATAGAGTTATAATAACTATTGACATTTTTGTTGTTCAATATGCTTCTAGTGTATTGCAAAGGGACTTAAACTGCAATATACAAAAATTAATAGATTTACCTGAAATTTGAAAACATAATCAGCTAACTCTAAAATTTGAATTGTGGCTAGCCTTTCAGGTCTTTAGAAAGTAAAGCAGACTGACTAAATGGCCGTTTATTTTGAGGCAGCAAAATTCAGCTCAGAAACTGCAAGAGACTTTAAAAACTGTAAGTTACTCAAACTTATGAGTATAAGAAAATGCAAGAGTAGAAAACACTGTGTGGGACTAAGAACATCAGGATGCTGCAAAATATTGTAAAGGCCTTAATGCGAGATGAGCGCCAGAACAACACAACAAAAGATTGTTACTGGGTAGATATTTTTCATCATTGCGTAATGCTGATGGTAAGGCACGATTTGGAGAAGCTGAGTGCTTTGATCTTGATGAAAGTGAAAGGTCTCAGTGGCTGGATGATGCAGACTTGTGGCCCTCCATCACACAAATTCACCTTGCTATGTATTTTCTGCATACAATCCTAAAGTATACCGCTTTTGGTCCTAGGAGGACTTATTCCCTTTATAACATATTTGGTCCCCCTGACTACCGCTAGCGGATTTGGTCCGACCGGAACGAAAACCGCCCGGACCAAATTTCCTGTGACACAGACATGCCAGACAATAACTGTGATCAGTGGAATACCGGAAGGTCAAGTTTACACGTCAGTGGAAAGCGCATGCGTGTTACGGTTTCACCAAATATGGAAAGGGTGTGTCACAGTTTTATGTTTTGTTTTGCTAGTTGAAGTTCTCGATTTTGAAGAGACGGCAGAACCGGCGTTAACGTACTGCACTGGGTGAGTAGTGTATTTTTACTCTTACCATCATTTTTGCTTAGTAAAGGTAAACAATTTTATGGGCCTATTTGAGAGCAATGACAGTATGTAATCTCTTGTCTGTAACTTAGGTGAAATTCTCTCAGATCTAGCATGTCATTCAATTCAATAATATCTTGGCTACATCACTCTCAGTTAGAAAGATAAGCTAACTAATATGTAGACCACTCACTTTCTTACCTGAATATATCCATTCAATAGAGGTTATGCAGGAAGTGACGTAGAAGTGACGTTTACTTAGCAACAGTTGCTACGTCACCATTTTGAGTGGCAAAACGTAGAGTGGCATGCGGCGTATTCTATATTGTGTCTTCACCTGGCTTTTCTGCTTATTATCTCTCGTTGGACGAAGCTTAAATGCGGTACAGGCTAAGCTGGAAGCCTGAAGACCCTTACCTCAGCTAAAAGGAATGATTTATTGAAGATCCTTGGGATAAATATGGCCTGAAGTATCCAGATATATTTTGGTACCTCATTGAATAGACTAGTAAGTATACTGGTGAAACGTTGAAAGCTTATAAAATTCTTGATTCCTACATGTATTTTATTAATGGTTAGGTAGCTAACGTTAAGGGTGTAGCAGTATCAGGTTCTGATTTCCACTTAATAATTGGTTCAGTGCGTCACTCACAAAGGCTTACAGTACCTTCAGCAACTCCTGTGTTCAATGAACTATTTGGATGAACCCTTCATAACAATTGCATTTATTAAACCAATTGAACTAACCGAGACGGAGCTTCTACCTGACCTTGTTGGTAAATGGTCACCAAGAAGCAACGGTTATTCCAGCACATCTGTCTTCTAGCTTTTCTTCTGATAATATTGTGACCATGGAAGGTCCCGTTAGATTATGGTGCTACTGCAAGAAAGCAGAGTCTGGAAAGATGATCTGCTGTGATAATAGTAACTGCCCAACAGAATGGTTTCATACGACTGAAGTGCCTAAAGATGAAATGGATTCCCAAAGGAAAGTGGCTATGTCCATCCCGTCATCGCATGGGGAAAAAAATTGAAGTCTAAGTAAACTCTGTTATTGTACAGTTCATTAGCTATGTTTTTGGAATAATTTTTCCCCCAACCAAATATTATAAATTCACATTTCATTATTTAACATTGTAACAACAAAAAATTGGGAATGGTTTTAATTAAGGTGGAACAACTGATGGACATAAATTACCTAGTGCACAACTTATAATGACTAGCTATTTTATCTTTTGGACTAGTATACATTCTTTTTCACTGGTCATAATAAAGTTGATTGGTGTTGTTGATTCAAATATAATGTACTATTGACAAAGTAGGCCTATGACTCGTTCAACATGAATTAAACTCTGACAATTGACGAGAAAAATCTACTTCACTTTTTGTCAGCTGTGGTTTTCCACCAGAAATGGTAGAAGCTTGACACAGTGGAGACCAGCACTTTCATGAATATTAAAACCTCTATCTGCTAAAACAAGTTCACCTGGAAATCTTCATATCTTCTTTATCTACTCCACTATTTTGTCTTCTTTATCTGCTTCATTATTGCTGTGTGTGGTTCGCAGTAACTTCACCATTTCCATTATCACTGCAGAGCTGTACCTAGCTTTTGGCAGCTTCTAATCTTGCTGTGTCTTCTCTTCTTCTTTTATTCATTTCAGCACTCCTTTTAAACCCATGCTATCGATAGCTTTCCGTTTTAGAGGGCTTGTAATGTGTGCAAACACTTAGGATACGACAGGAGACAAGGGATAGTTACATTAACATCCTGATACAAAATGATCGCTACATAGCCAAGTGTACTCATTAGGTATCGGGTCTTTCCAGCCTACAACCGCTATCAATCGTAATCGTCCCTGTTCGTCCTCAGAAAACCAAAAAATGTAACTAACATCAGAGCCTTTTTTTAAAGCAGTTCGTACAACCAACAGCACAAAAGCTCTTCACTATTGCCACTCAAAAAATGGCCGCATGTAGGGCGTGTACATTTGTTATGTCACTTCCTGCATAACCTCTATTGTCTCTTCATGAACATTCATCACTCAAGTGGACTCACCTCCTATTTTTTGTGCTTCTGCAGAGTTTTAACAGATTCCGGTATATTTTTCTACGCTTATTGACAGTCAACTGTATGATAGTCACCAGTTAAATAGTTGGTAGGGTCATTTGTTAAATGATGCCAACTCTTTTTTAAACATGATAGGAAAGATATATAATACCTAATAGATTACAACAGGTTCTCACTATTTTCTCCACGGAATGTTTGACAACAATCTTCATGCAAATGTAGAACAAATTCTTCATTAAATTTTTTTCCCTAATGTTATCAGAACAGTAGTTTTATAAGCATCTGAACTAATATGATTTCATGTAATTGTGTAATCTGATCCACAATCTTCAATCAGTTATCTGTGATTTATACCTGGCATATTATGTTACAGGTCATTGTCTAGCAGTATGGATTTCTCAGTTTTGAATGTTGAGTGACATCTGTTATTATACTAATTTCATTCTGATCAGGTAAAGCATATTGCAGAAGCAGTTGATTGCATTCTTCACTCGAATTGTAACATACCTTGAAGTAAGTCTTTCTTGTATTAATTGTTTTGTTTTTTGAAACACATTCTGTAGAATGTTAGTTATCAGTTAATTAAATATTACTGACGCTGTACCCAGCCACACAGTGGCACTTGACTTATTGAAAAGTAAGAATGCATTAGCATAAGTTACTTTTATTCATTTTAACATTCTCTATTGTTGGTTAAGGTTACATCAGTTTCACTTTCCAGTTTTTTTAAATGAAAAATGGGGCCATTGTACTGTAAGCAATTTCTGTCTGCCATTGCCCGTTCAGACCACCACCATGCATAGGCGTAGCAGTACATTTTTTCATTGGTCAGGCAGACTGAATTTTATGTAGGTTGGGTGTGGAAGGGGGGAGGGGCTGAAAGAGAAGGTGAAAGGCGATTAACTGTAAAAAGCGGTTGGAATCGGCGAGGTATGGTAGCGTAAGTTTAAAAGAGAACGGAAAAAGAAGGGAAAAGGCGCAATATTAGCTAATTGTAACTTCAATGTGGGTGGAATCGACAGTAAAGGCTGCTTCTGTTTTAAAAAGGAAGGCCAAAGTACGAAAAAGAAGGCCAAAGTCTCGCAAAGCTTAAGTCTGAAATCATGAATGTAGGATGGAGAGATTCAGAAGCAAGAGATGTAGAAAGAGCTAAAGAAAGGAAAGGTGGGGGATAAAAGCTGAGATTGTTCAGAAAAAAAGACAGCAGGAGAGGGAAACTTATGTAATATAAAGTTAATCAATGATAGAGAATGATAACTGAGCTAGATAAATTTTGCTACTGCATTTTTACTTTGCAATATATCAAGCGCCATTGTGTGGTGCGGTACTTGCTAGTATATATAAATATGCTTCTCTGTCAGTAATGACAACTGATGACTACAACTATGGTAGGTGGATTCATGATATTTACTGAGCTGAGCCGAGTGAGTAAAATGTTGTCAGAACACGTAGGAAAACCAACAACTAGGATGTTGTGTGAATTGAGGGTGTGCCAAGCATAGCAAGTGAGGTTGCCCCAGGTGAGGACAGGAAAAGTATTTAAAGTGTTCAAAAGGGAAAGCAGCAGTTCCATAAAGCCTAAATTTATCCATAATACAATTATAGATCGAAGGACAGAAGCAGTAAGAGGTAGACAAAGGAGGAGAAGAGAATTTGTGATTCAAGAAGAAAGAGCTGAAGAAAGGAAAGGGTTCAGGAAAAAAAGAGAGCAGGAGAAAAAATGATGTTACTAAACCAAGTTGGTAGAGATAAGAAAATATTTTGTGCTACTGCATTCACTAAAGTTAGTACATCAAGCTAATTAATTATTGTAGCTATCAGTATGTCGTATCTATCAAAATGAATGATACAATGGATGATGTATTGCTTTAATGATAAATATTATTGTTTATAGAACAAAATGGAGCCATATTCTCCTGAATACACTGTGATTTCTAATTGTACCATGAAATTAGAGAAAGCCCTTAAAGATAATCGAGATATTGTCCATTTTCTTGAGCGTACTTATTTCATCTCTAAAGATATTCATGACACTGTATTGAGTGCTACATGTCCACTAACACCATTGGAAAAATCAGGGAGGCTGGTGGAAAAAATACGGGACAAAATCGAATTGAATTCACAGAATTTTTATGTATTGATGAAGGAATTTAAGTCCCACAAAGAAATTTATCAAGATATTATTGATATTTTGGAATTGGAAATGAAAAGACAAGGAATTTTATCTGAATTAAAAAACTCGGGTGAGTTTTTATGGCAGCATGCATAATAAGTTATATCATGAGAAATGAGAAATGCACACTAGATTTGTTGAAACCAATAGAGTTAACATCCCTGAAAATCTCACAAGGATCGATCTATCTTATTCATAAAAAACAATATTTCTCTCCTCTTTGAAGAAGGTTCAGAGATTAATTTACTTATCTTACATGACACTTTCATATTTATGCGAGTAATTTTAACCCTGATGATTTTGACTAGCTGTGCCTTATCATCAATGTTTATTAGTTGTCATTCCTATCACTAGTGCAGCACTACTTATCATTGAAAATATTTATGTGTGTGGTATGTTTATTTGAGCAAAGTAATTTGATTAGTTATCATTGCTGTGACACACTGCACAATGTTTTGCTCAATATGATATTTCCAAGTAGTACAAACAACTAAATTTTGAGGAATAATTTTTGCACAGCTACCACTATTGGAGAAAATTGTGATATGAAAGTATTTTGAAGTTATTGGCTAAGATTTATTATAGTGCTCTATATACTGAGATTTATCATTGGAGCTAGAACAATAGCTTTAAACAATCTAAGTAAATGTAACTATTTGTTGTTAACCCTTTCACCACTGAATTGTCAGGGAAATTAAAAAATTAACCGTTGTCTTAAAAATGTCTATAGATCAAAAGAACTACGAATGGGTAACTCTAGCACTAGAAAGTCTGTAGTTAATTCTGAGTCCAGTATAACTCCTCATCCAAATCTTCACAAAAGCTGTTCTCAAATGCCTGGATTCCTTCACAGAGCAACTTACTTTTTTTGTTGAATGGCTTCTTTCTGTAGATATAATTATCTTCTGTATTTTTGGCTTACTATATAACTCACCATCTTAAAAGTCGAGGTTGCTTTTAATTCAGGTCTACTAGCTCAACAACAGACCGCCTGGTTGCCATTTTGAAGTGAGACAAAATTCGAACCTAGTATGCTACCTCGATGTTTGCGCTGTAGACTTAAGAATGCCAACACAAGGACCTCGAATATCACTTACTAACTATTGAGCTAATTTCTTGAAGCTATAACAGTTGTGTTAGGCAACACGTTCAAAATAAATAACAACACTCCTGAGGTGTTACTTCAAACCACTACATGGTAATTACGGTGGTGAAAGGGTTAAAATCAATTAGTTTTGCATTCATATATATACATATTTGCAAGTTAAATTTTCAAAAAGGTATACTATGTTTGAATTACTGAATGTGAACTATGGCATGCTTATCAATCACACCATTAGCATATATTATTATAATTTGTTGAAGTAGAAAAATATAGACAAAATAGAAATTCAAATTACTTATAGTATCAACTTTTTTTCGTAAGCAGTATAAAATTAATCTCAATTATGATTTGTTGAAGTAGAAAATTCAGATAAATTAGAAGAAATGTAAGTGTAATTCGAAATATATATATTTATTGCATTGCAGAGATGTTTTTAGATTCAACTAAGTATATATGTTGGAATACGTAATATGGATTCAGTTTTTAAAAACGTATATATTATTATCATCATGCATCATACATGTTATCATTTTAGTAACAGATGGCACCACAGTGACTAAGTGTGGCCTTCCAATAGAAGGTGAATAGCAACTTTGTGTTTGATATATGTCTAACTATTTGTCATTTTTTACAGGTCAAATTGAGTTAAAAAAACGAGTACAGTCACTAGAATATGACTTTTCTGATCTAGTTACTGAATTTGTAGATTATCTGATAGAAAAAAGAACCTCAATCTACGATGTTAAAAAGCATATTAGATTTATTCCACGCTATGTCGGTGCTAGTATCACTCCACTGTGGCGTAAACTCAAACCTGAACTAGAAGAAATTACAGAGATCGATGAATTTTTGGAACTGTTAAACTATAATCTTTGGAATTTTCTGGACTATGAGATGTTGGAACATTTAATAAAAAAATGTAAAGTTCATCATATGTCACCAGAAATAGAGAGATATGCTGTTAAAATTGATCATTTTAAAAGAACAACATTGGTAATTCCTTTTATCAAATGCTGGGATGGGCACAAATTGGAAACAATCCCAGATTATGTGGCAGAACTCATAGTGAAGTGTGACATCAAAGAAGATATCACTAAGTTTACACTATCTCGTTTGGATGATCTGAGACACTATATTCTAAAGAAATGTGTGCCACTTCTTACTCACTTTGCATCCGTTCTGTACTATCACAAAATTAGTGAAGGATGTATATGCGTGTCTTGGTTGTTCCCAGAGAGATTTTCACTTATTTTGAAAAATAGAATACAAGATATTTCATTGATACTAGCCCAATACCATATAGTGTGGGTAAAAATTAATGAAGAATGCATTTACTTACAAGAGAGCATGAGAAAATTATGTAAGTACATGTTTTGTTTCAATTTGATTGGATATAATTTAATCAGAGCATAGTCAGTGTTTTTTTTTTTGTTCCATAGAATACGACCTGTCTCTCTTTTTTTGATGGATTGTTTTAGACAGTGGTAGTGTATTACATAATAATGTATCCTAGTAGCACAAATGTAGGATTGGTATGCTGACATACTTATATAGTGCTTGATTAGCCATCTTCAAATAGAGCTACTATGCAAGCAATATCATGGGATATTGTGTGCATGTGAAGTGCATTAAATGAATATATTTTACAAAGACTAATACTGTATTCTGTAGTGTGAGTATTGCATCAATCTTGATTTATTCATGCAGATCGATCTAAATCAGAAATATGTCTTGGTGCTCCATCTGATGTCAAGCCTTTCAAAAGTACGTATGAGAAATGTGACCTATTAGTTTTATATGCAATGATTTATTGATACAGGTAGATGTTTGTCAGAAGGAAATATTTTAACTCCAAATGCCAAAATTACACCTTCTGGTATGTCTAGTACAACATACCTAGTGTATTTCAATGTTATTGACCCTGTGTACTTTGATCTGTAGTTAAACGTGACTTAGAATTCACTGAAGTATATAAAAGTACTTCACTGGAGTCAAGAACATTATCACTTGGTAAAGATACTTTGAGTAAATCCAATGAAGAATTCAAGAGCATTGATTTCAATATTGTAAGATGTTTTGCTATGAGTTGGACAAAATGAATGTGTATCTAGGCAGCCATATATAATTAAGAGCAAACTCTTAATACAGTATAAGTGACGTTGTACCTATTGTACTGTTACTCACAATCTGACACTGTTAATTCCAGTTACTATTTTCTGTTCACCAACAACAGACTTATAATGTCCCATATTTTTTAAACAAGAAATGGAGTTGTAAAAAAAAAAAATGCATTGCTAAGAGCACACAGTTTGTGTACATTATACTTAAGATTTTAATGCCCTGCACACTTTGAATAGAGCCAGACAACACTTATTTAGTTACGTTTGAAATAACTAGAAACTTTTTTAACTTAACTTTTTATTTAGTGATCTAATTGGGATACATAATCATTACGTTTAGAAAAGATATGTGAGTGGGTCTAGGAAAAGGGACCTTATGGCGCAAATAAAAAAATTGAGTTTTTTATGCTAATAAAAAGATACAGTTTATCTCAACTTAGTGCTAAAATACTGGAGGGTAAAATTTTCGACACGCAGAGAAACTGGCAGTTGAACTGGGCCCTATTCAGCAAAGCAATCGAACTAGAAATAAAAAAAACATAAATTGAATTTCCACTTCCGGTATAATTAACGTTTCCGTATACTTAACGGCGTACTCCGCATACGCAATTAAATCGTACAGCCGCTTTTTCGGCGACTAACGAAGTTTGCGTAGAATTATTTTTAGCTTTCAGAGCGTCTCGGAGCCTGTCTTGTTGGAATCCTTGGCTGCTCTATTCGCTGTAGCGGTAAACTTTAAGCCAAAGGTAAGCTGTAGAGTGCATGCAGTAGTCTCAAAGCTATGCCGTTTTTTTAGCTGCTAGTTTGAAACTCCGCCCATTCCCCGTTTATTGTACTTCGAGAATGAGAGAGAATAAAAAGTAGCTTGTCTTTTCACGGCACGCTTGGGGTCTTTTAAGTCGTTTTGACATGCGAAATTTGGCATAGACGTAGAGTAAGGGTCACTAAGACTAATTCTGCAAAAAACAAAAATAGGAGAAAGAAATAATTTTTCCGATGATTTACTTCTGGAGCCTATATCTCTATTTCAATTTTTGCGCCTTAAGTTCCTTTTTCCCAGACCCGCTCACATATGGTTTTGAAGTTATAACTTGAAAAGAAAAATTGTACCACTTATAACTTCACTTTATACTGTCATTTTGACTTTGGGTAGATAGTATGTTTAAATAATTGTTTATCAAACAATTACATGAAAAATTGTTTGGGCTGAATGTGTATCCACCTGTAAATTAAAATATTACATTTGTGTAATAGGATTCTAACAAACACAATAAAATATTCTTGGAATTAAAGCTGGGTAGAGTATAGCTACACCTATATATAATACTTATAGCACGAGTCAGAGTACAATATGGGAAAATATTTTACGAGCACGCAAAATATTTTCACGAGCCAAAGGCGAGTGAAAATGCGGCGTGAGAGTAAAATATCATTCCCATATTGTACGACGAGTGTGATAAGTGATTTATTGACCGGTTACAATACAGTTTTCATTGATTTTACTCGCTACGCGCGCGCTACAAGGAGCGTACAATATAAACCGTACAATATGGGAGAATACAGAACGCTCGCGTGATGCGGAAATATTCAAGTAAAAATATCAAAGCTGCAATAAATATAAATATATATTTAATATATACATATATTTCCCACTAGATATCTTCACAATGTTATTTTTAGCTATATGACCGTGAAATAACTTAAATTATTCCATGCTAGATATCTTCACAATGATATTTTTAGGTATGTGACCAGTGAGATATCTCACAATATCACAAAGTGTTATCTCATGCCTGTATTGCTCAAGCTCATTACCAGAGTAGTTATAGCAACCTGGCCTGGCTACAAGTTTTCTGGCTTTACTCTAGTGGAGCCTACCCAGCCAGGTTAGAGCAGCTGCTATAATATCAGCTGGGGTTGTGGGGAGCCCCTAGTGAGTTTTTGCCAACTTTACACCACCAAAAAACTACTCCGGTGTAGATATCTAGTGTGGAATAAACCACTTATTGCACTCGGCAGAGTGATATGGCTAGATATTTCACTCTCAGGTTTTATTTTCACTCTTGCCTTTGGCTCATGAAAATAAATTAGCTTGCTCTTGAAATATTTCACCTCATGTGATAAGTACTATTTATTTCATGGTGTTACCTCATGCTGTAATGCGCAAGCTCATTAACGTCAGTGCGCATGCGAGAGAGGGTTACAGTATTCCGTTTGTCTGCCAGTTAGTCAGTTGGTCAGTCAGTCAGTTATTCAGTCAGTCAGTCAGTCTGTCAGTCAGCCATTCTGTCATATGAATCTCGAAGATGGCAGCCTCCCAAAGATTGAAACAAGCATCAAATTGTTGCACTGGCCATTTTTTTAGGAGACCTTTTGAAAAATTTATATAAAATCAGGACTTTAATATGGTCCATAGCAACCATAGAACAAAATTGTCTATATAAAATATACATTACAGAAAAAATGTTTATGTTGCCTGGCAACCAATGTGTGGTAATTACCACTTGTAAACCACAACATGAATATAATTATCTTGAAAGCCACGGCAATGAATAACGTTATTTTGAACTCCAGACTGGTTCAAGCCAGTCCATGGATTCTTTTACTGTACAGCTACTTCATGGGACAAAACTAAACAACTAAGGTTTCATATTTAGCCTGGGCTCAATTTCATGAACATATTTTGATAATTCCGGTATAAAAATTGTATTAGACGTATCTTTCTAATCATTATTCTTCAAACAGGTTATAATTTCTATAATAGACCAGTAATCAGTAATGTTGATGTGAATTTGAGATGATATGTGTTTATAAAATATAGAGCATGAATAATCATGAAGTACAAAAGATGAATAACTGAAAATTGTGCATTGTGGCGGACTCGGAGATGACGGGCTGATGAACACACAATTCACTCAGCCACTCGTCATTCCAGCATAGCCACAACATACAACACAACATTCCAAACTGTCCATTAGTAGATTGCAGACACACCATCACTATAAATAGCACCCAGTCCTGCAATCGCATAGTTGGCTTGTATGATTTAGAGAATCTCAATCAAACTGCCACAATTGGTGACCTCAACGCGTGTCCTGGACGGTTTTCTGGGACCATGGCCGAAGCCAGCGTTATTTATCTAAAACTTCCCACCTTCTGGAACACACAACCAGAAGTATGGTTCGAGATGGTTCAGCAGTCTCACTCGACTCAGCAGTCTCACCCGACTCAGCAGTATCACTCAACTCAGCAGTTTACTCGACTCAGCAGTCTCACTCGACTCAGCCAGTCTTCCTCGGACTTAGCAGTCTTCCTCGGACTCAGCAGTCTTCCTCGGACTCAGCAGTCTTCCTCGGACTCAGCAGTCTCACTCGACTCAGCAGTCTCACCCGACTCAGCAGTATCACTCGACTCAGCAGTCTCACTCGACTCAGCAGTCTCCAATGACTCAGCCAGTCTCACTCGACTCAGCAGTCTCACTCAACTCAGCAGTTTACTCGACTCAGCAGTCTCACTCGACTCAGCCAGTCTTCCTCGGACTTAGCAGTCTTCCTCGGACTCAGCAGTCTTCCTCGGACTCAGCAGTCTTCCTCGGACTCAGCAGTCTTCCTCGAACTCAGCAGTCTCCCTCGGACTCAGCAGTCTTCCTCGGACTCAGCAGTCTCCCTCGGACTCAGCAGTCTCCCTCGGACTCAGCAGTCTCCCTCAGACTCAGCTAGTCTGCGACGGCCCGGCAGTCTCCCGCGATCAGCGCTCGCGCTTGACTCGTTGGTCAGTCGGCAGTTCTGGGGGGGGGAGCTCTGTGGCGGACTCGGAGATGACGGGCTGATGAACACACAATTCACTCAGCCACTCGTCATTCCATCATAGCCACAACATACAACACAACATTCCGAACTGTCCATTAGTAGATTGCAGGCCATGATGGACAATACGCTCTCCCAGGAATGGTATCACTTTTTGATGACTGCCGACAATGTACCACATGCCGAGAAGATGGTGGAATTCATGGATACTAGGAACCGCATCCTGACCAGCAAGTCCGTTGATTCCAAATCTTCCCACTTCAAACCATCACCCAGTAACACTTGGAAAAACTTTTCCTCTAAGATGACTGCAAAAGGAGACAAATCCAAACCTCACTATGCACTTGTTGCCAACTCTACCCCTACTTGTAGCCTATGCAATGAGAAGGAACGTGCCCTCTATTATTGCAACAAGTTTAAAGAGATGGAGGCTGCAGATCGAAGAAAGCATATATCCTCTACCAATCACTTTCAATTGCCTTGGACCAGGACATACAGCCAAGCAGTACCACAGCAAGAAGACTTGCAAAACCTGCTCAGGGAAGCATCATTCAATGCTGCATGTGGAAGACAACAAACATACCACTTCTAGTGGCTCCAACACTTCACCTACCTCATCAAACTCCTCATCTAACTCACAGCCGGAAATTACATTAGCACTTCCTGTGCCCAGACCTGCAGCCATTCTCTGGGTCTGTAAAGTTCTTGTGGAGCAGGGAGGACGATCTTGTGTGGTACGAGGCATAATAGACACTGGCTCTACTATCTCTCTCATTACAGAGAAGATAGTCAAATCCCTCAAACTCCAAACTACCCCAACAAGTACTGATCTTTCTGGTGTCGGATCAACCCCTGCAGGAACTATTAAAGCTGAAACTCTCATCACTCTCAAATCCCTACATGACCCAACTACACAACCCATCTCCATGAGAGCTGCTGTAATTCGATCCATTGTTGGGGACAAACCTCCTACAACCAACCTGAAGGACGTTGACACTTCTTTCACTGAATCCATCACACTCTCCGACCCTAACTTCCAAACTCCTGGTGGAATTGATATACTCCTTGGCCAGGATGTCATCAAGAGCATCCTCAAGGATGGAGTTGTAAGGTCCAACATCAATGACTTGTATGCCATTAACACTACTCTTGGTTGGGTAGTCGATGGTTGCTGTAACAATTCAACAGAAGCAGTCACTACTCATGTGTGTTACCATGTTGCTTTTACCACTACTGACACACTCCTGAAGGCATTTTGGGAGTCCGAGGAACCTCCCAAATCTACTCTCCTCACTCCAGAAGACCAAGGAGCAATGGCACACTTCAAGTCTACACACAGCTAACAACAAGATGGTCGATACATGGTGAAGCTCCCTAGGAGAGCCGTAGCCAGGATTTTTTAAAGGGGGGTTATTTGAACTAATTTAGACATAACCACACCCATTTAATAGGAAAGTAACCACACCCACTTAATACCACACCTGTTTTATTACCACATAGCTACTCCACACCCAGTTAATAGCCACATAGCCACACTTGCTTAATAACTACTTAACTACAATTGAAATAATTAAGTTGCAACTGATATCATGTTAGTAGTGATAATTAGAAATTAAATAATAAACTTGCTTTTTCCAGTTTACGTGGATGCTTTTGTATAAATGTTTTACATATTTCATTTATATCCAAGTCAGTGTAATTAACATGAATAATTGCCAAACTACTAAGTCTTTCTTCACTTTGAGTGGACCTCATATAATTGTTTAACCGTTTCAAAGTGGAGCCTGATCTCTCACAGGAACATGAGCTCAATGGGAGCGTTGCAAATAGCTTCAATATTGTCCAAATGTTAGGAAGACTCTGTTGAGGACATTTCTTCAGCGACTTGGCAATAGTGTCAGGACGTTCACTCTTTGGTATGAGAAGCCATTTTGATTTCCACCGACTGAATTCTTCATCCACAATAGTTGGATTAGGGAGATCTTCGTGATAAAAGGACACTACTTGTTCTATCATGGCAAAGGATGAGTTAGGTGTAATATTGTTGGGCATTAGTTCTTGAATTGAACCTGCTGTTTTGCTGTGAGCAGTAAAACGAGAAGAAATATCACTAATTAAGTGGTCCAAGAATGGAATTATTATTGATTTTTTGAAATAGTCTGCAACAGAACAATGTTCTGGGTTAGGCCGATTTTGCTGGCGACTACTTGTATGGGGCTTTGATACAGCTATATTTGATTTCTCAGCAAGTCTTGAGCTATGTTTAAAAATGCGCTGTGAGTAGTCCTCAACATTTTCTCTAAGCTTCTTCAGGTCCGCACATGACTCCATGACTGTTGTTACTCCAGAAACTATATCATTATCTGTAGCCTGAATTTTAACTGCAGCTTCCTTGAGATAAAACAAAGAACGCTGTAGTGTGATTAAGCAAAATACAAATTCAAAGCATTCTAAAGCTTTCATGTGTGCTAAAGCATTTTTCTTGTCTTCTGCCGTCCACGACCCATCACTATAAAGAGGAAAATTGCTATCTCCATACAATATGACTTCACACATTTTAATTAAAAAGGGATGAGCCAAAGAAAAACGCTCCCATCCTTCAATATTCTCCACCCATCGTGTTATACAAGTGTTGAGAAGGGGAACTCTACTTGTAGTTTGTACTTGAGAATCAACAACAGCTTTAAGAAGTCCTGCCCTTTTATCTGAAACTTTAACCCACCAAGTAAAAGCTTTTATTTCGTCAATGCAATTTCTGATTGAAGGAATTGAACAAGATTTTAAAATGGCAAGGTTTAATGAATGGCCAGCACAATGAGTATAGAGAGCTTTTGGTTGTTTCTCTAGAATTTTGGCCTGAACACCACCTCTTTCTCCACTCATTGTAGATGCCCCATCATATCCCTGGCCACGCAAGTTGCACAAACTAAGCCCTAAATTTTCAATGCTATTAATAATGGCTTCTGTTATATCAATTGCCCGAACACGTTTTAACTTCACAAAACCAATAAACTCTTCACGAATCTCACAATGATCATCTACAAAACGGAGACATATGGTTAAATGCTCAACACCATGACTCGAAACCTCATCTGCTATGACAGAAAAAAATTTGGAAGCTTTTATTTCATGAACAATACCAGCCAAAATTATATCATACCCAATAACGTTAATAATGTCATTTTGTGATTGTGGAGAAATGTAAGTGGCATTTTTTGCTTGAGGATGATATAAATGGTTAGACAATACTGGGTCAGTTTCAGCAAAAAACTTTAACAAGGCCAAAAAATTACCTGGATTACTAGATAGAGAAACTTTTTCAGCATTACCTCGAAAAGGCAAACCCTGCTTTCCTAAATAGAGAATTGCTCTTACAATCTGCCGAAGAATATGTTCATTTTCAGTAATCTTTTTCTGAATACTATCACTGAACATTACATCAACCCGTGTAGACGGATTTTCAACAGATAACTTCAATGTGTCCGCCATTGCAAGACAATTTCGATGGTAATGCAAGGAAGAGTGATTAGCCAATATGCTGCTAATTTTGATCCAATTTGAAAAGGGCCTATTTACCAGCATACCTTTATCTTTTCTTTCCAAAACAGGCAATAGGATGGCACACGGACCACAAAAAATGCCATCTAACTTTGGGCTATAAAGTAACCAAGGATACTTATTCAGCCAAGATTGATTAAACCTGCGCTGAAATCCATGAGAAAAAGTAGGTGGGAAAACAGCAGGTGGTGCAACATGTCGAAAAAGTAGTGAAAACTTCTCATCCACAGAGAGATTATTAACTAATTGGCAGATCTCATCAATAGATTTCCCTGGATCACATAGGGCTCCCAAATCATTAAATGGAGGTGAATCAAGCAGTTTTGAAGAGTTAACAACACAATCAGAAGTTCCTGCTGAACTTGATGCTGTTTCCAGTGTTTGTATTGGCTGCAAACCTAAAATAAAATTAATATCTAACAATCACTTAAACTAGCTACCAAACCTTTTACCTTCCTCTTCACTAAAAGCTTGTTTCTTCGAAAGAAAGGGCAAAAGAGTACTCTTAGCTCGCTTCATTGGGAATCAGAGCAAATCAAAATCTGGCTGCATATGATTTGAACTCACTGTGTGAATAGGCAACTATGGTACCCATGTACTCAATAGAGCTGCTAATTACATTTCTGAATACAGCTGTTATTTGTGAATAGGCAACTATGGTACCCATGTACTCAATAGAGCTGCTAATTACATTTCTGAATACAGCTGTTATTTGTGAATAGGCAACTATGGTACACACCCATATACTCAATACAGCTGCTAATTACATTTCTGAATACAGCTGTTGTTTTTAACTCCAGCAAGCTAAGAAAATTGAATGTATCTGTGAATGTTATTTACAAAATACTGTAGTAATATTAAAAGGTATATCCCAGCAGTGTGTTAGCTGGAGCTACAACAGCTTTAAAAAAAGTACTAGTTTTTCAGAGAAGCAAAATGTCTAGCTATGAATATCATTAATTTCAAAGGGGGGTTACTGGTAACCCCCAAAAAAAACCCCTGGCTACGGGCCTAAAGCTGGGAGACTCCTACCGACAAGCTGTTCAGAGGTACCGGTCTAACAAGCACTCACTACTTAGGAAGGGGAAATGGGAAGACTTCTCAGAGGCTGTCCTCGAGTATGCGAGCCTTGTGCATGCTGAGTTAGTCCCTCTGTCGGAATTGAACCATCCCACTGAAGACGTCTACTTTCTTCCCATGCATGGTGTGTTCAAGGAGAGCAGCACCACGACCAAACTCCAGGTGGTTTTCGATTCCTCTGCTGCTTCATCCACTGGCCACTCCCTCAATGACATCCTGATTCCTGGGACAATTTCCTATCCACCACTTATCAATGTGCTCCTCAGATTTCGTGTACACAAAGTGGGTCTCACTGCCGACATTTCAAAGATGTTCAGAGAAGTCGCATTACACCCTCAGGACAAGGACTTACACAGTTTTCTCATGGAGAATAATACAGGAGACTTGCAACAGTGGAGGATGGTTAGGTTGACATTTGGAGTGAACTGTTCACCATTCTTAGCCACCCAGGTTCTGCGCCAGCTTGCTGAGGACTATCAGGAGCAGTATCCTGCAGCTTCTAAAGCTATCTTATCATCTTTCTACGTTGACGACTTCCTCTCTGGCGCAGAGACTGTGGAAGAGGCATCTCACTTGAGAAGTTCGCTGACAGAGCTTCTCTCATTTGCCAGGATGACACTCAGTAAATGGAGAACTAATTCCTCTGACCTGAGGGACTCTATTCCTCCAAATCTACTGGAGACAGAGGAAGTCCAAGTCATCCAGCCTCCTGCAGAATGCCACAAGACATTGGGAATACACTGGAGGACTGCCACTGACATGCTTCATGTAGCCACTCCCCAACTCTGCAAGACTGACATTCCTACCAAACGACAAGTGCTTTCTGATATGGCTCGAACTTTTGACGTGCTTGGATGGTATACTCCAGCCACTATGTCTCTCAAGATCCTTCTGCAAATACCACAAGATCTCTGTAACACATGGAAACTATGGAGGGAAGAACTTCCACTCATCACAGAGCATTCGTTGTCTAGTCATTACTTCCTGGCAGACAAGACAATCCAGATGCTTCAGCTTCACGGATTCTGTGATGCTTCGCAGTTATCCATAGCTGCTGTGGTTTATGTGAGAGCTATGCACAGTGATTCACAAGTTTCTGTTCATATTGTTCTCGCTAAGTCCAAGGTAGCTCCCATCGAGCCACAGACTATCCCAAAGCTGGAACTGGCAGCAGCAGGACTACTCACTAAGCTACTCCAGACAGTGCAAAGTGAATTGAACATTGTATCATCTTCAGTGTTTGCCTGGAGTGATTCAACTATCGCTCTGGGATGGATTAGAACACCGCCAGTGAAGCTAAAGACATATGTGGCAAACAGAGTTGTCCAGATCACTGAGGCTCTTTCTCCTTCACATTGGAGACATGTGCCTTCACAACATAACCCTGCGGATGTTGCTTCCAGGGGGACTTCTATAGGAGACTTACTTCAACATCATCTTTGGTGGAATGGTCCGGAATGGCTGAGATCCCCACCAACTGATTGGCCGTCTCTCACTGGAACTGACACACTCTCAACTCCTCTTCCAGAACTGAAGTCATTTGCACTGGTGATAGAGAAAGAACCAAATCACATTGAGTGCCTCCTTACTCGCTTCTCAAATACACCTTGTGTGTACATGCTCATGCGTGGATGTATCGTTTTATGGCCAACTGCAGGACCTCTAGGAAGCGAAGGCAGTTCTCATCCACACTTACCATGGAGGAAATCACTCATGCTGAGACGCTCCTGGTGAAGAGGCAGCAACACCAATATTACCACAAGAATATGGATTTACTTGCATCCGGTCATCCAGTACCTGCATCAAGCTCTTTACATACTGTACACCCATTCCTGGATAAGGATGGACTCCTCAGAGTTGGAGGAAGACTGCAGAAATCTGGACTTAACTTTCAGCAGAAACATCCCATCATTCTGAACAAGAAGTCTCACCTCACACTCCTCCTAGTCAGACACCTCCACATCTCTAATCATCATGCCGGTCCAACACTTCTCATGGGACTCTTGAGCTCCACTCATTACATACCTGGGGCTAGGAGACTGGTGAGAGCTATTACTCACGGATGTGTTACATGCAGGAAGGAGTATGCCAAAACCTCCAAACAGCTGATGGTCAACTTCCCAAGGAAAGAGTTCAACCTTCACCCCCGTTCTCTAAGACCGGCACAGACTTTGCCGGACCTCTCACTCTAAAGAAAGGACACACGAGGAAACCCGTACATGTGAAAGGATATGTTTGTATTTTCATCTGCTTATCAACACATGCAGTGCACATTGAATTAGTCATGGAGCTTTCAACTGAAGTTTTCATGGCTGCTTTCAGGAGGTTTTGTGCCAGGAGAGGATGTCCTGAGAAAATGGTCTCTGACAACGGCTCAAAGTACGTAGGAGCTAACAGAGAACTAGCCAAGCTCTATGATCTACTGACAGCAGAATCAAAGTCCCTCACTCAATTCTTCCATACCAGGAGAGTCGATTGGTCCTTTGGAGGCATCTGGGAAGCCGCTGTGAAAAGTGTGAAAACATATCTCTGGAAAACTGTTGGTTCATATGTGACGGAATGGAAGTGTTGACCCCAGCTCACTTCCTGGTGGGCAGATCCCTGCAAGCTCTTCCTGCACCAACATCTACTGACATGGTTATCGCCGCCAGCAAACGCTGGAACCTGTGCCAGAAACTATCAGCTGACTTCTGGGATAGATGGTCCAAGGAATATCTTCAACTTTTACAAAAGAGAAATAAGTGGACGAAAGCTTCTGACAACATATATCCCGGCCAACTTGTTCTACTCAAGGACCAAGAGATATTCCAACGAAACTGGCCCTTGGTTGTTGTACAGGAAATAATTCCTGGACAAGATGGTCTGGTCAGAGCTGTCGACATCAGGACTTAAAAAGGTGTTTACCGAAGACCAGTACACAAGCTAGTTCCTCTACTCGACACATCCGAATCTAGTTCGTCTTTTCGTGGGGGAGGATGTTCTGGCCATGCCTGAACAGAAGCTGGAATTGCTCATTGCATGTGTGACTGTTTACATTACTAATTAGTACCTCTTGTGTTCACTCTCATTAACAGTTATTATATCTCATTCACCCTTACACTGTTACTCTCCATCTCTAGCCTGCTCTTTGTTTACATTGCTTGTTTTGTCTCATAGGGGCCCTGCTCTGCTCTGCCTATAAAAGGGTAGAGTGGAGCATCCTCTCTGGTTCTTACACTTGTACTACTACTACTACTGTTACTACTTTTGTCAGTTTTCTAATATACTATTTGTCGCTTAGTAGCCTGAGAACATTGGGTTATTAGTGTGGGATTGTTCTGCTGTGGGTTCAGCAGGGTAACCGTGGGCAGTTGAGTCACTATTCTCCTGTCTCCCTGTAACATAGTGGATATTTATACCGAGCGAGCTACATCGTTTTACACAATAACATCTCTCTTTTTTCTACCTCGCTGTTGATATTCATTAGACCTGACCATTTTTTCCATACAAAAACTATTCAAAATGCAAACTTCCAAACAAAAGAAAAAATTCGCCTCCACCACTTCCTTGATTTTTTACCAACATTATAGTAACTCTCAAGTTGATCTCCCCTATCTACACCTCGCATATACTTCTGGTAATCAGGTAAGCATGGTGGACATGGAATATCTGCTTGAGTGCATCTGCATGGTGGACATCTGGGGACGTATAGTATCACATGCATTGATGCCTTGGTGCTTATAAAGCCTATAATAAATAAGAGGACTAGTGTAAAAGTTGTCAGTGTACAGTTGAACCCCCATATGGTCAAAACCTTTCATCAAATCTAACACTACCTTGGTACACAATCCAACATCAGAAACACCATTATCTAAACCTTGACCTGTGTATACTTGCATCCTCTTCACATACCCAGTAGGAGCATCAGATAAAACAAAAGTTTTTATCCCCCATTTCGTTGGCTTATATTTCATGTACTGTTTGAAGCGAAGTCTACCTTTGAAAAGTATCATGGCTTCATCAATAATACATGATTGATGCATTTAAAACTCGGATTCAAACAGTGGACAAAGCAAGTTCAATAATTTCCGAACTTTGAATAATTTATCATGTCCATTATGACCATATGGAACCTGCTTGCTATTGTCATTCAAGTGAAAAAACCTGAATAACTGTTCAAATTTAGTTTTAGGCATAATGTTACTAATGTTTGGAGTACTAATGAGTGGAAAATTAGTGGACCAGTCTAATTCCATTAGTTGTAACCTCACAATTTCTATCAAAATCAAAAGCCCACAAATGCCTTTAGCTCTTCAACAGTTGTATCATTCCATACACGACCACTAAGATTATTTGTTACACAGGTACCAGCATAACGATTAGTTTCTTCCTTCATCAAATCCCACACATCATCAGAAAAGAAACGGCAAAAAAGCTCAACAGGAGTACTATCACCAGTAAGATCTGGTGAAGTGGGACCTGGAGTTTGGGTATACTGCTGAGTATATGACTGTGGCTCCTCATTCTTCCATACCAGAGAACCTATTTCATTGAGAACAGCAATTGTAGCCGATAAATGAGTACAACTACTACTACTGCTGCTGAATTGATTGGTCTTCCACGCCCCTTTCTACTACTAAGCCTTGTACTAACACACCTCCTTCCCCTTCTTCCTCTTCCTCCCCTGCTAGGCCTTGCTCTTACTGTTACTCGCCTACCCCTCCTTCTCCCTCCTCATACATGCCACCTACTTCCATAACGCACTGTTGAGAAATGTCTGATTCTGTTCCAGACCCTTGAGAAGTGACATCCATAATAGATGAAGGACTGAAGTTTTCTTTTCCCTTTTTTCCCCTTAGTTACCGACAACACAAAATCCGCCTATTTAGAGCGTTGTTAAAGCTTTTCATTCTGCGTACTTTGAGACCAAATTTAGGAACTAATTGTTTGTGATGCCCCATATAGTCATACTCATGTGAGCAAATAATTTCTTTGCTGCCCAGCAGTAGTTTTTGCATTACATTATTCTCAGTGGTTTATCGGAATGCTTGGAGCCATTGAAACTACTGGAGAAGTGAGTGTCGCTTGTATGTTTTTATTGTCTTTATGAAGACAGTTTTAACGTCTACAGTTTATTGCATGCAGTACATATCTACTTACTCAAGCTTAACGATATCAACGTGTGTGAACATACATTATTGCACGTTCATATTGATACTACTCTAAATAAATTATTCTTTTGGTATTTGTAATAGCTAACTAGTATATAGTAACACTAAGGGTTCAGCAGCCTTGGTGCTTCATTAACCTATTAGTTATAGCAACAAGCCTAACTCTCCAGTTTCCTCTCTCTTTCACAGGCTTTTTAAACAATACAGAATTACAAATATTTGGTCGCCACCGGGAATCGAACCCAGGACCGCTTGTATAGCGCACAAGCGCTCTGCCACTGAGCTACGACAACCATCCAGCGAACAAACACTGTATTTATACTGTTAAGCGGTACTGCTATGCTACAGTCTCACTCTCAACAGACCAATGAAATTTATCTTTTTTCATAGATTCTTATTATTCGTTCTGGCATTTTCTTGTCTCTGAATAAAATCTATCTCCAATGTCTCTTTTCTTCTGATCTCTTCTGATATCTCAAAATATTTTCCTCATATTTCCTCCTACTTTCTTCCTCTTTAGCCCAATGTTGTTTCTCAGCCTCATGTTGAGCAAGCTGAGCTGCTTTCTGAGCTTCTGACTCCATCTTGGCTAATTTAGCATCTTATCTAAGTTGATCCAGTTCCTCACATCTCAATACTGCTTCCTCCTGTCTGTAAGCTTCATTGTTTGCCTTAGCTTCCATTACGAGTTCCATTGAAGATTGAGGTAAGTCCATTTGCTTATTTTTTCTTGTTGGACTAGCTATTGTAGAACCATCAAATCTACATAACACGAATCAGACTACTCTTCATCTATTCTTCCATTTCATTAACATTCCTTGCTTTGGCACCTCCTTTTTCAGTCATCTTTTTTTCCCAGAACCTGACATTTTAGTCTCTCGAGTGTGGGTACTTCTCTTGCTTGCCACTGCAACCAAATGTGGGACTCCTCTGCTGCTCAGGTACTCCCAAGTGCTGAGAAAAGCACACTAGGAGAATTTTCTCTACCAGTTTGCCCAACCTAACTAATAACCAGAGTAATTTAGGTTTTTGTCTTATCCAAGTATGCAATGGTTTCCATGAGAAAATAGTATTGAGTGACTGAGCTAGGAACAAGAGTAAATTTATCCACGGCTCAGACCATAGAAATAATGTCATAAACATAATGGAGACATGTAAATAATACACAACACAAATGAACACAAAACGACAAAAGTTGCTAAGAGTACACACTACAAAACATGCAACAGTCACAGTGACTCTGTCAAGTAATGTGAAACTAAGGCCACTGGGGCTTACAGCAGGGGCGGATTGTACGAACCCCCCTTTTTTCAGAATGAGCTCTCATTTTTTATCTACTTTATTTCTTACTCGTATGTGGAAATAAAAATATAATAGCACTAACTTTGGTTGTTGCTTATTCAATCTTTTCTTCATGGTTGAATTTTAACAGTTAAAGCTGTATTTCATCATTAGCCAAAACGTCTTAGTATATTATTTTCATTTTTTCTCAGTTTCTTTTTTTCATGATTAACTTACCTATTCATCTCCTTTTCTTTATTGTAAACAAATTACCTCAGTTTTGGTCTTAGTTTTAATTGAATATCTATATAATAATAATCTTGTGTGTCAGTAATGACGACAGCAGTGTGTTCATGACATGAATAATTCATGAGCTTAAACAGTTTGGTAGAGCATTGGCATTACACTGAAGTGGTAAAGTGTGATTAATTGTAACTGAAAAGCAGGAGGAATAAAAGAGGGAGAGCGGCGTAGGTTTCATAAAGGAAGGTAAAATACGAAAGGGAAGGCAAAAAAGATATTATTTGTAACTAAAAACCAGGCAGAATTGGCGAGGTAAGGCGATCCTGTAAAAAGAAGGCAAAAGTATGAAAGAGAAGGCAAGAAGTGAACGGTTAATTGGAACTAAAAAGCGGGTGGAATTGAATCGCCAAGTAGAGTTGCATAAGTTCCAAAAAGAAAGGCACAAGTCCACAATAGAAGGACAGAGAGATTCAGAAGCAGGAAATGTAGACAAAGGGTGGAGATGGGACTCCAAGACTCAAGAAGAAAGAGCTGAAATAAAAAAGGTGGGGGATAAGAAAAGCTGAGATAGTTCAGGAAAAAAAAGAGAGTAGGAGAGGGAAACTGATGTGACCTTAAGCAATAGAAAGATAAACATGAATACAAATAACTTATGTTACTGAATTCTTACTTTGCAGTATGTCAAGTGCTACTGTTTTGTGGGGTATTTGCTAGTATTCATAAATACATATAAATAATAATAAAGTTGAAATTGTAGGTGAAACTGCATTTTTTTACTAGTACTATTTGATCACTACATCTAAATTCTTGTGATCGCTCAGCATACCATTACCATGTTCTCAAAGCTTATCAACCTCCTGCCAAACCTCCTCTACCACTATTGTGTGCATGTTCTTGCTTTTAGCTTGTCGCTATGCCTCTGCCAAACTATCCACAAGTCCACACGATAATCATCAGAGTCCATAATTATACACACTTCTCATCAGGGATAGTGCAGTGGATGAATGGATGCATGGATCTCTACTATACAACAAGAAGATGGTATTTTCCTGAAGTACAGACCTGTAGGCAAACAATAACTGGGTGAGATAATCATCCAAATCATGTCGCTTTGTTTCACAATATTTAGCAATCATCCTTATGAGTGTGGAATTCAAGCTCTCCACCAGCCAGTCAGTTTGAGGGTCATGTCCTCATCACATATATACCAGAGATTAGTTCTGACACCAAATACGCCTCACAGTATTAATTACTCAGGTATAAGAGGACAACAAATTATATGTTCTACAGACAGCTTAGCAATTGTCACTGTATCTAATATGGGGGAAATAATCCATATGTAACTAACACATTTTGATTCTATAAATATTACAACAGCCTCACTAATGCAGTAGAATATTCCTTCTGCTGGTATTGGCAGCAGCAGTGGTTAAAATGTTTGACAAGAATTTTCCTAGAAGCACACTCCAAGTGCCCTGTGCAGAACCTTCTGATTTCTTTCTTCATCCCACACTAGCAAGCATAATTTCTCCACCGCATATACACTAGATAGTTCTGGAATTGTTGTTTATCTTGATCAACAAACTTTTAATTCAAAGTATTTGTTCATTTTCCTAAACCTTGAAGAGATTCAAGTGGCTATTGTTCATCTTATAGAGAGCTGGAATATAGGCTTAGAGGGAATAGTTAGATGCTGTTTAACCATTTTGATGGAATTGTACATACTGCTAATATAATATATATATATATAGTAAACTCTTGATTACTCTCAGAATATTTTATGAGTGCTAACTTTAGTTAACTTTAGGGCACTGTTAGTTGGAGGGGATAGCCTGCTCTAAGGCCATGATTACTACCAGTTATTGAGGAAGAGATGGGTAGAGCTGCCAGAGTGATGTTTTGTGTTGAGGCTGTGAATATGGATATTAGTTGGCTTGAGTTAGAGACTACCAAGGATACTGACTCACGATGTCTAGCTAGCAGCTGGTTGCTTTATTAGGATATTATGTGTGTTTGACTAGAGTTGCATGACATGATGGGTTAGAGTTGAATAGAAGACTGTGGACCTGGCACAATGGATATAATTTGTGCTGTTTGAAAAGTGTACAAGTTGAATTGGCCATGTTTGTGAAATATGTCTGGTAGTTGGTTGACCTTCTTTCCAATGGAATCTGACATGTCTCTGTTAAGATCTCTAAATCCTCTACCCTCATGTATGTAGCATCTTGTACTTGTATGGACTAATTCTCTTGTGGCAAACAGAGCCTTCTTTTTGTGCAGTCTGGACAGGTTCTTCCAGTCTAGGCTTAGATAGGGTCGGAGGAAGTTAAGGCTTTCAGGTTCCCCTTGATTTGCTGAGAGGTATTCCTTGAAAAGATGTGTGTCCCAGATTTGTTTAAGATTGGTTCTTTCTGCCATTAGTTGTGGTAGATCAAAAAATGAAAAGAATCCAGCATATTCATGGAGTTTTGAGGCCGAACTAGTATTTCTTCTTTTGGATCATATTTTGAACTTTAAAAAAACTGGTCATAATTTTGAGTTTGAGCACAACTGATTTTTATGAGTGGCATAAATAAAAGCATTTTTGCTGGTGCACATTCATCTGTGGTATTAGGAAATTATTCAAGCAAACTTACCAAATTCTTTCACAAGGTTAGGCAGATTTTTCATTGTTCTCTGTATTTCCTCCAGGGCAATAATTATATATACCATCCTTGATATAAGTTGCGTATAACTAACTATTCAGTTGTAATTTTTTCAGCTCATCAACCTAGATTCTGACAATATTTATAAAGAAGAGCATCTATTTTTCTTCCACAAAATTTGCACTTTAATTTGTATTAGCTTGATTGTAGCACATGTGAAAAAGATAAACACAGCAATAAATGAAGTTAAAGTAGTATTTTCTGTGTTATATATCTATCTAAAGAATGCGATCTCATCAGCTTACTGCAAAAGCACCATGAAGCAGACACCACTCTGTGTGATTCCTGTATTGTTATATAAAAGTTAGCTCTCTCACTGGTTGCAGCACTCTGTCATAATCTGTGACAGTCAATAGGTACGTACAAGTAATTCAGTTTTCATTAACACTCATTTCTTAAATACATGTACTTATACCATGGTTGCTGCGGTAACACCCATGGATTAAAAGTGATATTTTCCCGGTGATTTTTCCTGGGGCTATGATATTTTCCCGGTGTGGTGTCAAGCGAATTCTTCCGTGTTTCAGGCCCAAAATTAAAATTCAATTAAAATTCAATTGAAGCACGCCAGAAAGTTTACTTTAGCAAGTTTACTTTAGCAAGTTTACTTTAGCATTGTAGCTGCCAGCTGTTATCTCCAGATCTAACTCTGCCTGGGCTGCTCAGCAGTAAGCAGTAAAGCAGCTAGCTGTGGTAAATTCCTGTGGTATGAGAGCGGCAGGAGAGTTATATGTGGTAGGGCTGGTCCCATATAGGTGGATATGAGAGAGTAGTAGTAGCAGCAACTATGGTATAAAACAGTTGTGCCATGGCAACATCAGGGTTATGGAATATCACCGCCCTTATCCCTCGGGCTTCGCCCTCAGGATCAGGACGGTTATATTCCATAACCCCTCTTTGGCCATGGCATAACTATTACATAGTACACTTGTAGAAATTCAACCATTAGAGTATGTTACATCACCACTTGTTTAGAACAAGAACTTAGCAGGCCATATTCTTTCCATTAGAAACTGCATATTACACACAACAGTAATGTAGGAATATGTTTATATATGGGTGGGATCAAAGGGCATGTGTTTTGTGGTTTGCTGGTGTTCGTGCAAGAAATCACATTTTTCAAATTGTGCCACAAAATTATGGGTGCCCCATCCCCCAGAACCCCCACCCACTTCCTACCCACAGCACAACAATAGTTCAATGTAAGAAGAATATATTCCCCACACTACAAATTTATTGGCCATATTATATCAGACTAATAATTCAGTCATTCTCGGCTGAAATAATTATAATAATAGGACATTTTTTCCATTTTTACAGCTAATATTTTTAATTATAACTTAACCCAAAATTTCGACTTCTTGCCGAAGTCCTCTTCAGGGGTCAACTGAGGTCGAACTCTCCGTGGCGATAATTAAGAATTTTGGCTGTTAAAATAGAAAAAATTCCTATTATTAAGAAAAATAATTGTTAGACTTAATACAAACAAAAGTATTAATATTGGTACAAATTCTATTTTTAGACAACATTTTTTTCACAAGAACACTCATTAAAAGAAAAATGCCATGCTGCAAAAATGCAAATAAAGAATTATGAAAGTAGCCATGTGACGGATGATCAGATTCCAAACAATAGGATCAGTATTCATGAGGCAGCTCTGCACGGCAAGGTAGAGGACGTCAAACAATCAATAGCTGATTCAAACTGCAATGTGTTTACTGTTAACGACAAAAAACAATCTGCATTACATTTGGCTGTAATAGGAGGCCATATTGAAATAATACAGCTGCTGCTGCTACTAGTAGGAGCTAATGTTTTGCAAGCAGATACTAATGCTTTAACCCCACTTCATTACGCAGTTATTCTTGGCCATCTTGAAATATTCAAGTCATTAATAAATCCTTTATTGGCTAACTTTTCTATCGGTGATATTCTTAAACTAACAACCTTCAACATCAAATCTTTTCAAGTCAATATCTTTCATATTGCCATAGCCATGAAGCAGTGTGACATTGTATTGTTCATGCTAAATTATTTCTCACATGCTTCCTTTACAAGTATCAATTCACTTGCCCTCTCCACTCTACATGACAGCATATTCGAATTACTACTTGATACCAACTGCTTCAGTTCAGAATGCCAGCAAACAGCTCTGTGTGTGGCAGCAGCACGAGGTCAACTAGGAGTAGTCCAGTCTTTACTGAACATCCATCGCTGTGATGCATTCTTCAAGATTACAGATGGTCTTACTTTATTGCACTGTGCTGCTATGCATGGACAAAATAGTGTAATAAAGTATCTGTACAATTACACAGATATTCCTGACAGACTGGATGAACAGGAATGCGATTCTTTATTAAAACTAGCAATTGAGCATTGCAATCTTGAGGCGATTAAAACTATAACTGATTGCCACAGTTCTTGCTGCAATGCCAACATTGGGTTATGTGTAGCATGCAAACAGGGTTATTTAAATGTAGCAAAGTATCTCATAGAACACTGTCACAATGACCCTCTCTCTACAGATGAAGACAATAACACACCACTGCATTTAGCTGCTCAATCTGGAAATCTGGAATTAGTCAAATATCTCGCAGACAACCATCACTGTGATGTTAACATGAGGGGAGAATCTGGAATAATGCCACTTCATTGGGCATGTATAAATGGACATTTAAATGTAGCCAAATATCTCATAGAACACTGTCACAGTGACACTCTCTCTACAGATGAAAACAAAGACACACCACTGCATTTAGCTGCTCAATCTGGAAATCTGGAATTAGTCAAATATCTCGCAGACAACCATCACTGTGATGTTAACATGAGGGGAAAATATGGAATGATGCCACTTCACGTGGCATGTATAAAAGGACATTTAAATGTAGCCAAATATCTCATAGAGCATAGTCACAGTGACCCTCTCTCTACAGATGAAAACAATGACACACCACTACATATAGCTGCTCAATCTGGCAATCTGGAATTAGTCAAATATCTCACAGACAACCATCACTGTGATGTTAACATGAGGGGACAATCTGGAAGAATGCCACTTCACGCTGCATGTATAAATGGACATTTAAATGCAGCCAAATATCTCATAGAACACTGTCACAGTGACACTCTCTCTACAGATGAAGACAATAACACATTACTGCATTGTGCTGCTCACTCTGGCAATCTGGAATTAGTCAAATATCTCACAGACAGCCATTACTGTGATGTTAACATGAGGGGACGATATGGAAGAACGCCACTTCATGTGGCATGTAAAGAAGGACATTTAAATGTAGCAAAATATCTCATAGAACACTGTCACAGTGACACTCGCTCTACAGATGAACACAACAACACACCACTGTGTTTAGCTGCAGGCTCTGGCAATCTGGAATTAGTCAAATATCTCACAGACAACCATCACTGTGATGTTAACATGAGGGGACGATATGGAAGAATGCCACTTCACGCTGCATGTATAAATGGACATTTAAATGTAGCCAAATATCTCATAGAACACTGTTACAGTGACACTCTCTCTACAGATGAAGACAATGACACACCACTGCATTGTGCTGCTCACTCTGGCATTCTGGAATTAGTCAAATATCTCACAGACAACCATTACTGTGATGTTAACATGAGGGGACTATATGGAAGAACGCCACTTCATGCGGCATGTAGAGAAGGACATTTAAATGTAGCAAAATATCTCATAGAACACTGTCACAGTGACACTCGCTCTACAGATGAACACAACAACACACCACTGCGTTTAGCTGCTGTCTGTGGCAATCTGGAATTAGTCAAATATCTCACAGACAACCATCACTGTGATGTTAACATGAGGGGACGATATGGAAGAACGCCACTTCATGTGGCATGTATAAATGGACATTTAAATGTAGCAAAATATCTCATAGAACACTGTCACAGTGACCCTCTCTCTACAGATGAAGACAATGACACACCACTGCATTTAGCTGCTGTCTGTGGCAATCTGGAATTAGTCAAATATCTCACAGACAACCATCACTGTGATGTTAACATGAGGGGACGATATGGAAGAATGCCACTTCACGCTGCATGTATAAATGGACATTTAAATGTAGCCAAATATCTCATAGAACACTGTCACAGTGACACTCTCTCTACAGATGAAGACAATGACACACCACTGCATTGTGCTGCTCACTCTGGCAATCTGGAATTAGTCAAATATCTCACAGACAACCATTACTGTGATGTTAACATGAGGGGACTATATGGAAGAACGCCACTTCATGTGGCATGTATAAATGAACATTTAAATGTAGCAAAATATCTCATAGAACACTGTCACAGTGACCCTCTCTCTACAGATGAAGACAATGACACACCACTGCATTTAGCTGCTCACTTTGGCAATCTGGAATTAGTCAAATATCTCGCAGACAACCATCACTGTGATGTTAACATGAGGGGACAATATGGAGGAATTCCACTTCAGGTGGCATGTATAAAAGGACATTTAAATGTAGCAAAATATCTCATAGAACACTGTCACAGTGACCCTCTCTCTATAGATTACAGCTGTCACACACCACTGCATGTAGGTGCTTGCTCTGGCAATCTAGAATTAGTCAAATATCTCATAGACAACCATCACTGTGGTGTTAATATGGCATGTGATCGTGGAAGAATGCCACTTCATGAGGCATGTATAGCAGGACATTTAATTGTAGCAAAATATCTCATAGAACACTGTCACAGTGACCCTCTCCCTACTGATGAACACAATAACACACCACTGGATTTAGCTGCTCTATCTGGCAATCTGGAATTAGTCAGATATCTCAAAAACTTCCACAGTGATCAGCTATTTACAGACGATGATTCTTCCATACCACTGAATGTAGGTGCTTGCTCTCGCACTCAGGAAATATCATTGAGTGAACATATGCCTGCAATATTTATAGAAAAACATCGTGCTGAACAGTCTCATTCTACTCAGTCCCATGATATTAATAAATAATATACATTTTGTCCATCTCAACTATAACTACATTATAACAATGTTATGCTTTTTTTGTATTCAAAATGTTTTATATATTAGTGTAAATGATAGCATGAAGCTAATGAATGTAAGTAATAGGAGAAATATGCATTTTCTAGCCATTTATTTAGCTACTTTGAGGGGAAAATTTTAATACCTACATTTTTGTACATTGAAACACAATGCATTACACATTAATGTGCAATGTGGCCTCAACATTTAGTTTTTTTTCTATCCGTGTGAAAATCCTGTATATCTAGAAAATGCATCTAAAGTGTAATTTTCATCATTTCAATCTCTAATACTGCTCAAACTACTGTAAGGCAGTTTTCTACTCTAGCTAGCTATCAATAAGTTAACAATTTTATAAATGAGATGATGAAATGAACACAATACATTGCCTGGAAGTCTTCAAGTGCATTTTTATTAACTAATTTAGGATTGAAAATGTCAAGAGCGCATGTAAATATACAAAGTGAGCAAGCTAGTGGTTCACAGTACACCGTTGGATACCATGGGTAGCCAATATGTATTAATTCCAGGTTGAGGACATCACATTTTGTGTCACAATCATTATGGAATTGATTTTTTTCTAATGTGAATATTATGAAATTAGTCTAACTCAGTAACACATGTACAACAATGCTATTTTTTAGAATATTGTTCTTAGGGCAAAATGTAGATCGTATGAAATAGAAATGGGATCATCACTCCATTTCTTCACTTTACCACATGCTCCTACTGGTGACAAGATTGTCACTATAATGGTTAAAATGTAGCTAAGTGAGAAACAATTTCTTTATATGGTTAGCAATATAAGTAGCAGTATTAGATTGACAATAACTTAGATAATTAATTAGTATGATATCCATCAGTACTTGTAAGATTGAGAAACTGGTTCTGTATACCGTGATGACATAATTGTGAGGTATTAAATGCTGATAGCATCATATACAGCCTAAGTATTAACAACTTCACAATGGTGCTAATTGATGTCACCTAGCTCACATTGAGCAGGGCTGGTCCAGCCAAGTGGAATGAAGCTGTAGCAAGAAAATGTCAAGCTTTGAAATTTGTCATCATAATAAACATTGTAAGGTGTAGAACTCTAGGAGGAAGGTGTGTGTGCATGTGGAGGTGGGGGGGGGGGGGGGGGGGGGGGGGGGGGCATTGGTCCTAATATTATGAACCTCATTGAGTGTTACAATTTTTGAATTACTCAGCCATGTAAAATTGCAAAGAAAGAATTTGATTTCAATGTTGGGAAATTTAACTTCATGAATTACTGATTCGTAATACATGACGTCACAATGCTTGAAATTAAGTAGTAACAGCTGCATTTACAGCAGTCATGATGTTCAATGGGTCAAAGCAGCTTTCTATGATGCATTCTTCAAGATTATAGATGGTCACACTTTACTGCACTGTGCTGCTATGCATAGACAAAATAGTGTAATAAAACACTGGTACAGTTACACAGATATTCCTGACAAAATTGGTCAAAAAGGCCACACACCACCTAAGCAATTTATTACTTGTAAAGAGAGTCAAGTAAACATAGCAAAACATCTCATAGAACGCTGTCACAGTGACCCTCTCTATAGAGATGAAAACAATAACACACCACTGCAATGTGCTGCTTACTCTGGCAATCTGGAGTTAGTCAACTATCTCACAGATAACCATCACTGTGATGTTAACACGAGGGGACAATAATATGGAAGAATGCCACTTCATAAGGCATGTATAAATGGACATTTAAATGTAGCAAAATATCTCATAGAACACTGTCACAATGACCCTCTCTCTATGGATGATAGCAGTCACACACCACTGCATTTAGGTGCTCGCTCTGGCAATCTGGAATTAGTCAAATATCTCACAGACAACCATCACTGTGATGTTAATATGGCATGTGATCATGTACAGCAGGACATTTAAATGTAGTAAAATATCTCATAGAACACTGTCACAGTGAAAACAATGACACACCACTGTATTTAGCTGCTTATGGCAATCTGGAATTAGTCAAATATCTCACAGACAACCATCACTGTGATGTTGACATGAGGGACAATATGGAAGAATGCCACTTCACTTGGCATGTAAAGAAGGACATTTAAATGTAGCAAAATATCTAACACTGTCACGGTGACCCTCTCTCTACAGATGAAGACAATAACACACCAGTGCATTATGCTGCTGGCTCTGGCAATCTGGAATTGTCAAATATCTCACAGACAACCATCACAGTGATGTTAACATAAAGGGACGATATGGAAGAATGCCACTTCATGAGGCATGTATAGAGGAGGACATTCAAATGTAGCAAAATATCTCATAGAACACTGTCACAGTGACCCTCTCTCTACAGATGAACACAATAACACACCACTGCTTCTAGGTGCTCACTCTGGCAATCTGGAATTAGTCAAATATCTTGCAGACAACCTTCATTGTGATATTAACATGAGGGGAGAATATGGAAGAATGCCACTTCATTTGGCATGTATAGCAGGACATTTAAATGTAGTAAAACATCTCATAGAACACTGTCACAGTGACCCTCTCTCTACAGATGAAGACAATGACACACCACTACATTTAGCTGCTCGTTCTGGCAATCTGGAATTAGTCAAATATCTCACAGACAACCATCATTGTGATGTTAACACAAGGGGACAATATGGAAGAATGCCACTTCACTTTGCATGTAAAGAAGGACATTTAAATGTAGCAAAATATCTCATAGAACACTGTCACGGTGACCCTCTCTCTACAGATGAAGACAATAACACACCAGTGCATTGTGCTGCTGGCTCTGGCAATCTGGAATTAGTCAAATATCTCACAGACAACCATCACAGTGATGTTAACATAAAGGGACGATATGGAAGAATGCCACTTCATGAGGCATGTATAGAGGAGGACATTCAAATGTAGCAAAATATCTCATAGAACACTGTCACAGTGACCCTCTCTCTACAGATGAACACAATAACACACCACTGCTTCTAGGTGCTCACTCTGGCAATCTGGAATTAGTCAAATATCTTGCAGACAACCTTCATTGTGATATTAACATGAGGGGAGAATATGGAAGAATGCCACTTCATTGGGCATGTAGAGAAGGACATTTAAATGTAGCAAATATCTTATAGAACATTGTCACAGTGACCCTCTCTCTACAGATGAATACAATAACACACCACTTCAATTAGCATCTGCCTATAATCATTTGGACCTGATGCATTATTTTTCAAATTCTGAGTCCAAAGTAACAGTTAATCTATCAACCTCTCCAATACCAGAAGTAGTAAGTACTGGGTCAAATATTGAAGCATTATATGGCAAAAAGGACAAGAATGTCCAGATCAATTAATTCGTCGTACAATTTATAGGATAAGAAAGTTAAAATCTGGCATACATTACGGAGTAAAAGTGTTAAAATCAAAATATTTTAGAACACAATCATAAATAATTATTGTATTGTACTTTTTTGTAAAAATCACAATAATGTTTTATTGCAAAAGGTGAAAAGAGTCCATTTACAACCATAACAAAATCCGTAAACTGTGTTGGTAATTCGAGTTAACAAAAAATTTACAAGGCTGTAGAGGTTAACAAACTAGTTATCAACACATTATGCACTAATTTCCGATTTTGTTTTGGTTGTCAATGGACACTTTTCAGGCAGTGGATTGGGTTAATATATTTTTTCAATTAATATATATTCTTATTGAATGAAACTGAGCCATGATGTTGTTTAAGTATTTTTATTAAGGTGTACTAGGTATGTGTGGGAAGAAATATTCTTGTAAAGTTTTAAATCTTTCACTTCAGTCCCCAAGTTATTGTTGGCAGAATGATTTATGAATAGGCCTAACAGCAAATTAAAATATTAACCATCCCTCTTTTGCCATTCTTTGTGACCTGCCAAAGGAATAAGGCACTATAGACAAGAAAATCTGTTTTTTGTTGCTTAAAAATAATTATAAAAAAAGTTTAATATTTTTACTCAGTATCAATTGCAGAATACAATGTGACGAATACTTAATGAGGTGTAGCATTAATTAGAATAAAAGTGTTTCAACAATAAGGTAATGTGATGTTACAATTCATTTGATGGCGAAGGAGATTGCTTCTCAATATTTCTAGGTCTTGAAGTGTCCAATTTCCTTACAACAACCACGAGAATGAAAACTTTTGAGGTGTGGTCTTACCCTCTAGGTGACTGTCCGTAGCTGCACGCCACTGACCAATCGAGGACTCATGAGATGATCCAGGCTTGGGCACACAGGGGTAATGGACAGGTCACATAAGAAATGTTTTTGTATGTTCTCAGGAGCTGTGACCAACTCACAAAGAAAACAAACAAACAACAAACAAAAACAAAAGGCTTATCACGTGGTCTACAAAAGTGGTGATAAGTAGTAATGTCGGATGAGTCAAATGAATTCCGACAAAAGGCTGTCCAATCTCTCTCGTCTTTGAAATTAGCAAGTCTACAGGAATAGGAAGAGCAACAGCTGAAGATAAACTAGTAATAAAGGAATGCTCATCTTGTATAGTCTCAGGACTGGTAATATTTGCAGGTGAGCAACCTGTCAACCCACATGGCGTCGAGTGTTTTAATCTTGATGTTGGTATGGTAAAAACAACAACAAAAAAACAACAACAACAACACAATCATAGCAATACAACCTGTACTTCGATGGCTCAGAATGTTTGCATTGAAATTGAGCATGAATCTAAGTTAGTATGACAGCATCTAGTTCACTATTAGAGAACATCTTACAGTTGTCTCTGTATTCGGCTATTATATTTGCAGGGAGTGTTGCATGACTTTTCTATGCCAAGCTTACAACCACATGTAAACTCTCCTCTTGATGATCTTCTGGCCTAACCTCAACTGGTGCACTGCCATTGTTCATAGCCATCTAAGCAGACTTCTTCAGTCCCAGTATCTTCTAAGCAGACTTCTTCAGTCCCAGTATCTTCGATTTCTACAGGCAGATACTCTGCTTCAGCAAGTACAAATTCACTGTCTATAACAATACCTGTATCCATGGTGTGCACCTTTGTTTAGCTACTCATATCTCAAGAGAGATTGTTCGAAAGAGATTTAACTACCAACTTCTAGAGTAAGATTTCTTTATGTTCCTATAATAAGAAATACTTTGATAGCAACCAAGAGCTGCCCAGAAAGTGGAGGGAAATTCTAAAAACTTGAAATTCAATTTTCTTAAAAAGCAATTATTGGCCTACAGTGCCTTTCCCCTTGGAGGGTCACTTCAATTTGTAAAGAGCTATGTCTCTTGCTGAAATCATACAAAATATATATCTTACTAGATCTGTTGCACTGATTAACCCCATTCAATGAGTTGATAGAAAAAAAAAAAAAAAAAGACAACAATTCACAAAAGTTTCAACTTCACAAGCTATCAAGTCTCACAACAAAGTTCTCTCTATGTGTTGACTTGTCCTCTCCTGTTGACTCAATACTATCTGTGGAGGGGGAACTTTACCAATCCTTCGACTGGAGCGTGGTGAAGGAGATGCTGCCAAGGTTACTGATCCGTTACTGCCAGCCTGACTGCTACCACTGTAACGAGGAGAGCTGATATGTTGGGTAGGGGTCGACAAATTACCCACTAACACAGTCTCGGACATTGCCTCAGGTACAGTCCTAGCTTGCAAGTGTGAGTATGAGTGTGATACAGATGCCTGAGGCAAGTTTTGTCCAAGAAATAGAGCAGAGTCTGAGTTAGATGGTTGAGAATGAAAATTCTTTGTTACTGTGTACTTGCCATGAGTTGGCGGAGTGTCTGGTGATGGGTGGGTGGAGTTTGGTGTGACTGTGTACTGTCCATGAACTGGGGATGAGGAAGGAGTTGCATGGGAAGAAGTGACCGGTGTGACTCTTGCGGAAGTAGCTGGTGTGACGTGTGAGGATGCTATGGGTGTGGACAGAATAGACGAGGATGTATTGGGGAAGGAGAGATGGTTGTGTGAACTGCTGACAGCTGAAGCCACACCTCCCTGCTGCTGATGTTGTTGCTAAAAGGTTCAATAAAAATCAAGAGCGAATAAAATGAAAAAATTATTGTAGCTTCAATCATTTTTAATAACTTCTTCAATTTTTAACATCATCATCATGATGATCATAATTATCATCATCATCATTCACTTTCGTTCTTTCTGTTTAGGGATGCTACAATATAATGCTAAGATACAACTAAATTTGCATTTTTTGTAGGTTTTGTGCAGTTAACACTAACAAGTCTACCAGTTACAGACTCACCACCTTAATTTCGCACTCACCACATCCGCAATATAGTGTAGCTGAGCAATGCATCCTTCCAGCATTCTGTTGTGCTCCTGTAAGATCTCCACCCTGCCCTGCAGAGCTGTGTTGCGATGCTTCAGAGAGAGCTCTTTGTTGTCATCATTTCCATCTCCATCAGTTTGGGATTCATTCAGCATGTGACCAGCAGGAATCCTCTGATGGTGCTCCTTCATCTGCACGTTGTGACGAGAGAGGCTCCTAGAGTTATAGAGAAAAAAGAGTACATACATTAGACTCCTGGCTTGATTATGACAAATTATAGAATCACCAAAAAAAAAGAAGTACATACTAGATAATTCTCTCGGCTTGATTATGACTAAATTGTAGTGATAAAACGTCAGTCACTCATCTTACATAAGTACGTAAATTGTTAAATGAAATATATTATGATTCTTCATTACAAGAATTCTTACAGTGTTGTTTCCTTCAATTTGTTGATTGATGTCTCCATATCTTCGCCATGGAAATGTGGGTGATGTCCTACCTCATCGATCGCTATAGAGCTCGTTGATGTTTTCTGACCATTAGACAACCTATATTCCAGATTCATAAATATGTAAATATTATGCGGAAATAATTATTTAAAGTACAACTTCTGTTACGTGAACTTTAATAATTCGAACACTCATAAATTTAATAATAGCACATGTATGTATGTGGGGCCACCCTCTGATGTGAAGGAAGACTTTAGAGGAGAGAAGACATGAGAAGAGGAGAATAAAGTGAACTGAAGAATTGACTTCATTTATTTTTTGTTTCATATACTTAAGTTGTAAGTTATTGTGTATGTTGTGTGTGAGTTATTGTGTACGCTCGTTCAGTAAAGTGTCGAACAAACGTGAGACAGTCTGTACTTGTGCAGTTGGCTCAAACTTGGACTTTTAATGTTTGTGGTGCCTCATGTTGTTTCAATCTGTTTAAATTTTCTTTTGCTAGCTATGTCCCAGACCAGCGGCTTAGACTTTAAATAAAAACTTAACTTTGAAGTAATTAGTTAAGCCTAGGTGTACCTGTGGGATACCGGCCACGCTACGGACTCCGGTGGTGAACTATCTACAAGGATTCTGCTAGCCTGAGGTGATTACTACAGTTAAGGCGGCAGTTTCTCTTGTCCCCACGTTATCGGTCTTACCATGTTGATATGAAGAATTGCATGACCATGCCCCTCATTAGTGCTAATAACACATTTGCTGTTGTTCAGATATCTGAACATTTCAGTAACATGTATAAACTGAAGTCCTATTGTACTGAAATAGTTATATGAGTTAATTAATCATTTGTCCAATCTACTCCAAACCACTCACTGTTTCCTGTCAGTGTTACTGTGAAAGGATCTCCTGTTACTGACTGGAGCATCCTCTCTGTTGCTACCAGGCACTACTCCATGGCCCCCTCTGGTCCAGGCAGACCTCAGATCTTCAGTCACAGTGAACCTCCTCCCTGGGTGGTTTTCTCCCCGCGTGCCAGTAGCCCTCACGGGAGGCGGGGAGTGTCTGTTGGTGGACCAAGTCTTGCTCTTGTTCCTGTTGCTAATGTTGGAAGGAGAGAGAAGGTTGAATCCTTGCCCGCCAACTTGAGTGGGAGCTAACGATTCCTTCCTGGTCTTCTGTGGAATATCCTTCTTCTTGCGTCGGAAACTCTTCTGAAATGACTTGAAGAAGTCCTTCACTTAATCAGTGTGTTTCTAAGTACAAGAAACACAAAAGAAATAAATAAAGAAAAAAGACAACAGCAAAAAAATAAAATTAAGTTTGTCACAAAAGATGCACTGGATAATGTTGATGGTTCTAGAAAAAATTTCTAATGTGTATTGAAATGATTGTTAATGAGCTCAAATATTTACTGCACACGGATGTTATGGACTCCATGTTCATGTCTGATACATGTGTCGAGTATTTGCATGTCATGAGTGTTATTATGTATGTTCACACATGTTACATGCAGTATAAGACTTACTGTGGCAATGCAGTATTCCTCCATGTAATGTTTAGCTTTGTCGTGACCCTTCACACTCTTACCCGACCAATAGCACAGCTGTATCACACAAACAAAACACTATCACTAGCAAATCTTTATTTAAAAACAACACAAAACAACAACAGAAACCCATGTATAGTCTACTTTATATAAATGTTCTCACCTGACACATATCCGGATTATTACACTGAATGCAGCGATACCTGCAGGAAATAATTACATTATCAAATTCTCCCACATTAACTAATTAAAAAATAATCTACAGTGTCATTAGTCCAAGAGTTCTGACAAAAGTTGTTGTTACTGATATTTTTGTTATACTGTGTGGCTTTCATAATAACGTAAAAGTGTAATGTCAATGAGGTACTCGTTATATTTATAGAAACTACCGAAGGGGAGGCCACATAAGGGATATCTTGTCTCAGTGATATTAATAGATATCATAGTTATTGCATACCTGAAACCTTGAATAGGCGTGGTCTTACATACTGCACACTTGACCTCGTGTTGGGTGGACTCAGCTGCAGCAAGTCTGTGCACTACAGGCAGCCAGGAAAGGGGGAGGGGCTCAGATTGAAGCCATGAAATAAAACCAGGAAGTTGCAGTCTTTCTACTCCTACAAACTATACAATACACACACACATGCACACACACACGCACCACAATAAGATCATAAGACTGGATTGCTACTTGCAAACTTCAATTCACAATAATCCATTAAATGAGAAAAAGAAATTAACAAAAACAAAAAACAACAACAAATAAACAAAAACAAATAAAATCCTATTCTTCATACAGTAGGAGACAAAAATGTTTCGGATTCTGTCCTGTAGTACGACCGTAAAACTAATTGACACCTCAATAAACAGTGAACAACATATCACAAGTGGTTGAGACTATTCTCATGAATGAATTAATACTAGATATGTACATATTTACATAGCTTTCTAAATTATCCCTCCTACACTCTACCAGAAAAATTATTAAATTCAAATGAATGAATGAATAATAATAAAATAAATTAGCAAAAGAATAAATAAAGAAATAAATTAATGGAAAAGAAATAAATAAGTAAATATAATAATTAAGTAAAAATGGGCTTAAGGAATTTTAAACAAAAAACAAAAAACAAAAACAAAAAAACGAACAAGCATAAATGTGCAACATTAAATCCATGAAATTCAACTCCCTCACTATACTCACGTGCCACTCCCAGGTTGGCGGGGTCATAATTGACCATGGCTGCCTCAATATCAGCACGTCTCTTCTCAATGGCGTTCCTGATGGAGTTCCACCTCTGCACAAGGTCCATGGACTTCCTGATTCCCAGCTCTAAGCTGCCTCTTTTGTGAGTTCACCAGAGTACCTAGACTCTCTCCTACCTCTGCGTTCAAACACCTACACATGCCACAAATTCATATGACACAAACTGTAACACACACAACCACTGACACTGATATCTTGCAAAATATTATCCAGGAGCTCAAAGCAATTTTTGAAATTTCAAGGGAGTTGATGAAAATTTGGGGGAAATGCGTCCATGATAGTGCAACTATTTTCGAAAAGGGGATGGGGTGCCTAAAATACCTGAAAAGTATATAATCACAATTTATCACGAGATGTTTAACTCTTTATCTCATACTCTTGAAGTCATAAAAGCCTTTCAGCCAGTTTAAAATAAATGTGTATGGCTTATCTTAATAAGAAAAAACCCTTACCTGCAAAGTTTCCAGTTGTTTCTTGAGTGTAGGGACCTTGCGAGAAACTGTATCAAACTTCTCCACGTAAATTTCAGCATCAGATAATTTCTTTCCACATTCTGTGTACAATGCCTAGGAAAAACCAACATAGAAGAAAACCAACAACAACAACAACAACAACAAAAAATAAATAAATAAATAAATTTTAAAAAAACGCTTAAGGGTGCTGGCACATAGCAACGCGGCACACAATCCCGCCTACAACTCGCAAATTAACTTATAATTTTATTCAAAGCAGAGGCTCGTGGCCTGTTATCTAATTGTGGTTGGTATGGCTAGCAGAGCAGACACAAAGAGGAAGAAACAGCTTTCTGCAGCAAGGCAGAAGAAAAGATGCTACTCCAGTAGAGGAACCTTTCTAAATATTATATATACTTAATATTTTGTTTTTAGTCTAAAATTTATTCATTCTTTCAAGGTCAGCATAAAATTACACGTTTTTTTTATTTTTATAAACCTGATGTACAGTCTCATCTATGACTATGATAATATTGTACAGGTACCCGTTGGCTAGTCATGATGGAGGTGACAGAAATCAGTCTGTGTTCCCCAGCACAGGTCCGTCTGTGCCCCTCAGCGCAGATTTGTCTGTGCCCCACAGAGCAGGTTCGTCTGTGGCCCCCAGCGCAGGTCCATCTATGCCTTCTGGCTCATGTCCATTTGTACCAGCTCACGCAGTTTCCTCTAGAGAATCCAGCACTGATATTCCTGGGCTGACTGATAGTGAGTCTGGCACCACCATCTGCAAGTTTCATGTTACTGAGGCAAAGCCGGCTAATTTTTCTGGATCAGCTGTAGCAGATGTGCCTAGAATTGTGTTGAAAAACAGTGAAGGTATGTTTAATTAATTTTGTTATTTCATTTTCCTTGTCTTTCTTGGGATGAACACGTATATAAAATATATCAAAATTTTAATCTCTCTACTGTGTGTGTATATATGCATCAGGGCTTCACACAGAAGGGGAGTAGCCCTGGAATTTTACTCCCTTAATTATAATCATAGATTAATTAATCAATCAATAAATATAATCGTAAAAATAAGTTAATAAAAATAATTTTTAAATTAATTTTTTTACTATCACTTACAGTGTCCAACTCTGATGACAGCGAGTTCATGGAGGATGATGATGGCTTACTTGCAGAGGAGTTTGATAGCACCCTCAAAGATGACTTGATAGACTGCTTGTCCCTGCTCTGTGATGACATCAAGTTTCCTCACGATGATGACATGATTTCAACATGCACATCTACTGGCACAGTCAGTTTTTGTCATTCCATGAGCCTTCAGATTCACCATTCTAGCTGTTCATAGAAACAGTACTATCTAGTCTTAGCGTTTCTGATCAGTGGTCATTTGTATGCTGATTACGCTCGCCTGAGTAGTCTGCTAGGTCTGCCAAGTTGCTCGAGCACTCATAGCCAAGGTGATCCAACCTCCTGGTTCCACCCAATCCAACATTTTCCTCTCTGGTCCGGACCTGCCAAAACATTTCTGCTGCTGATATTCTATGAATACATTATAAATAATTAGAGTTATAATATTAGTTTCTAGGGTAACAGGCATCACCTCCAATCTTTTAAAGAGTAAACGGCCACTGCCTGTTGTGTTGCCAAAATTTTTAGAGTGGATTGCAAGTAACACCACTCTAGTCAGTGAAAAAACAGGGATTCCTCACTATCCGGGTATGCAAAATATTCCCCCCTCTTTTTATTCATTTATTTATTTTTAATCTGTGTACATGCATTAGTCTTGGTAGCACACAACGGATCTGCTTTTGACTTCCCCATTTTGTTTGCGGTAGTTGAACGGCGTAGTGAGTTGGCAACTCTCAACTTTCCGAATAATGTCCACTTCTGTGACATGCTACCAGTATTGTGGAAGGTAAAAATATATTATTGCAGCCTCTAATTAATAATTTTATTTAGATGAAGAAGGACGGGGAAGAGGTGCTGCAGGAAACATCACTTGGCATGGAAAAACTCTACCAGAAAATTATTGGAGTTGACATTGAAAGTATAAGCTATAATAAGATTACTCATTATTATTATTATTATTATTATACTACTACCATTACTACTACTACCTACTACTACTATTACTACAACAACTATTAATAATAATAATATTATTATTATTGTACCACTAATGTTATTGTTATTGCTATTACTATTGTTATTACCTTACTCTTCCCAATGTACTGGCACTTGAGAGAGTTTTGCTGCATCCATCACTGAGTGGCTGTTTGAAGGAACTCTCCATTCTGACTTCTCAATGCAACTGAAGAAGTGGCTTTCCCAAAAGACTCTGTTTATCAAAGCAGCAGCACTCACCAGGTCCTTAGGAAAACCCAGTGTCACACCAACACAAGCCAAGAAGCTGGAGGGCTTCGACTACCAGAGCCTATCGCTTCTCCACCGAACCAGCCTTAAGAGGGGAGTCAGGAGCAAACCGCTCGGCAAGAAGCTGTTCAAGGAGCTCAGTTCCCATTAGAAGTCTGCTGTTATATAAAAAAACTTGGGCCATAGCAACATAATTGATTTAGCTAACGAGAGTGCGTGGGCGGATACGTATAGGCGGTGTGCCAGCACCCTCAGATAATTTCTTTCCACATTCTGTGTACAATGCCTAGGAAAAACCAACATAGAAGAAAACCAACTACAACAAAAAAAAAACAACCCTTAAATTGAATATCTGAACCAATTTATAACAGAAATGTAAACTTGTCATACAATACTACACTTTATTGTGGTTAATCTCAAACAAACTCTCACTTGAAAATTTTCCATTTCTGGTAGCACAGTCTCCAGCAGCTTCCCCCACTCTTCTGCCTCTGACCACACCCACTTCCATCTGTTCTCCACACCACTTCAGCCTGCCTTGAGTCCCTCTGCCATCTCCTGGCCAGTGTCTCTCCATCATCATGTGACGACCAGATGTGATCACAGTCTCCATGCGCTTCTGCTGACCTTTCACCTCCGAGAAAAAGTCCTACAAAATAATATTGTACTTCCATAAGAACTCAATTCATAAAATCCTCGACAATCCATTTTTTCTCAGAATTCTCATGTTTCTTAGATTCATGTTTGTATTTTCCTTCATAGGCCTTTTTTTTTTTTTTTTTTAAACCAATTCTGTATTGAAAAAAGCCTGTGCTATTATAATATGCAAATGTTGTAATTTTGCATATCCACTTTCAGTGGGAAAAAAACAACAAAACAACTCATTGAATATGTATGGAAGACAAGTTATTAACTAAAGGCCCAGGTTACCAATGATGTAGCTTGAAAGTCTAGTGCGAAATATATCAACAGATGACCCACACTCAGTTTTGTGCTGAATTTCATCAACAATGTATGGTAGTAAATGTTGTGAAGTAGCCTTGCCATGCACAACTCACCTGGTGCACTCTGAGTTGGTTGGCCGCAACCCTGGGCTCTGCTCCCAGTGGCTTCTGATTCTTGAGATGTCTCTCAGCTTTGTTGAGCCAGGCCAGGCAGTCAGCCAGCAGAGACAAGAAGTCTTGCTTCTCTGACAGAGCTTGTTCGAGAGCACTCTTCCTGCAATAACATCATTGTGACGTGAATTACTGAATAGAGTTTGTATGTATATTTGCCTGGTACTGGACATCAACACAATATTCAAACATTTCAGTGTTAAAAGCTAAACTCTCACTTCATTGCATCCATTCGGAAAGTTTGTGACACTTCTACCTATTTTGAAATACTTGTACACGATGGCTCGCTTGCCTTTTGTGCTGAAGCACATCACCAGTAGTACTCAAAATTATTAGGTTCCAAAATTTAACTAGACTAGTTTTCAAGTCCTTTAGAATATTCTATTTCATGACGTTAACCACACAACTAGAGAAAAGGGCTAACTTTGCTGTATATTGGCCCATTAATGTCGGTTGTCTGTGTAGGCTTGGAGGGAGGTCCACTAAGCCAGCTACACCTTACCTACTATGTCCTGGCCCTGCCCATCTAGTCATGTGCCAGGTGTTAATTGTTGTTAACTGTTATTAATTACTGTTAATTGTTTGATTACTGTTGCTTTTTTGGCAGCCCCCCCACTCATTCTTTTGGGGGTTTTATACTCGAGGGGAGTATACATGTCCTCATATCTTTCAAGCAATATTAACTATTAGTTATCACTGTTGTTTAGGCTTAAATGGACCGGTCACATCTGGGTGCTTCACCAGATGGAGTGGTGTGGGTGGGTGGGTGATACTCTGATGCTATAGGATTCCCTAGGATATGCTCTTTATGGCTTCTCTTACTATTATTCATTTTCCCTGCTATAACCTCGTGCGTGTAGCTTAGGCGCCTGCGCGTGGACATATAGCAGGTAGCTTGGCCCCTCCCTCCATTAACTTCGTTTAATTATTATTCATTAACCTTCATTGAATCATCATTCTAACCATTATTATCATTGCGGTTTCATTATTATTCATAAGAAGGAATTGGTGGAAGCAGGAATCTCAAAAGTGGTGGGAAAGTGTGGTGGTTTGGGGGGGGAGGGGGGAAGAAATGTGGATCAACACATACAACCACCAACCACCCCCCACCCACTCACCCACACACACACCTTTCTGACGCCAGTGTTTGAAGGTGTTTCCATCTCTTGCCGAGTGTCTCCATCTTGTTGTGTATTCCCTCTGCATTGAGATGAGAGCCTCCAGTTCCCTGGATGAGTGACACCACTAACACTCTCATGCGCTCCAGAGAACTGTCTCTAGCCTGGAGCTCCTGCTGGACACTCTGCACACACACACACACACACACACACACACACACACACAGAGATACACACACACACACACACACACACACACAGAGATACACACACACACACAGAGATACACACACACACACACACACACAGATACACACACACACACACACACACATGCACACAAAAACACACACTTTATGCCATAGAAAATTAGCACAATAGTATGTACTAGCAAGTACCCCACCACACAGTGGCACTTGACATATTGCAAAGTAAGAATGTAGTAGCATAAGTTACTTGTATTCATTGTCATCATTCTCTACAGTTGGTTAAGGTTACCTCAGTTTCACTCTCCTGCTCTATTTTTTTCCTAAACTATCTCATTTCTGTATCTATCACCTTTCTTTTTTATCTCTTCTTTCTTGAGTCAAGGAGTCCTTTCTCCTCCTTTGTCTACCTCTCCTGATCTTTCTGTCCGTCTATCATGATTATGGACTTATGGTTTCTGAAACTTAACTTCTGCTTTTCTATTTTCACCTTCTTTTTGAAACTTATGCCGCCTTTACTCCACGATTCAATTCCATCCGCTTTTTAGTACAATATTAATTGTTCCATTTTTGCCTTCTCTTTCGTACTTTCTCCATCATTTTACTACACCGCCTTTCCTCGTCAATTTAACCGGCTAATTAACCGCATTTTTGCCTTCTCTTTCGCACTTTAGCCTTCCTTTCTGAAACCTACACCGCCTATCCTCGTCTGTTCCACCTGCTTTAAGTTACAATTACAGTAATCACTTTCTACTGATCGTGGCAACACTTTACCAATTCTCCTGTTTCTCGGCCACTCTCATCTTCTTTTGTTCATTTTTGCACCTGGTTAGGTTGCAAATGAATTCTCCTACCAGTAGTCTAGCGTAGCCAAACCCTTTTTTTCTTTATAACTGCGTTCTTGGTTTACACGGTAATTCAGTGCTAGTCCACGAAAGCTGCTCTCCTGTTTTTCTGCCACTCCTGCATACTGTCCATTATTCTGTGCCTAACCAGTTTGCCTTGCACTCTAGGTTTACCTGGTAATTATGCCCGAATTCACGAGTATTGTGCGTCTGTGCATTCCAGCTCATTAACTCATGAATTATTCATGAATACATATGTCGTCGTCAGTCACAGGTATTATTATATAGATAGTGGCATTAATTATGCAGAAAATTTTAAATGTTATAATAACAACAGTTGAAGTATCTTTCTATTTGAGGTAAGAGAGTATTTCGTAGCTATGACCTATCTTGTGAATGGCTATGTATATACCCTACTTTTAGAATGGAACTACTGAATTAGTAGAGCAGTCTTCATACACAGGAGTTGAGCATTCAATTAGCACGTTTTGATATACTAGTGTTTTAATCTCACGTATTTGTAAAATTTCAACCTTTATCTCTTGAAAGTTTATAAGCTGTTGTATAAATTTTAATTACTGGCACACTTGCCATTTGTGCTCAAGCACACCACCAGTATATTAGACGATTCATTTCTGCCTTTAGTGTACAGTATAACTAAATTATCAACCAGTTACAGTTTCACACTCTTATGCTCTCTCCAAGATATGCTGGATAGGAATCATACCTTGAGTTTATCTAGCTGCATCTTGACGGACTCCATGTCGCTGACAAACGGGTTCATATTGGACATCTCCACATCCAGTCTCTGGGAACACTTCTCAAAGCTCTGGTACTCCTGATAGAACTCCGCCCACCTCCCCATCAGAGCCGACACGGTGGGCTGGTGCTGGATGTAGCTATGGAAAATAACACAGTGCACAATTCACTGTAAATGGTTTAATTAATGTCAAAACAAAACTGATATTTCTAAGCGCATTAAGTAATAATAGCAGATTTTTCTCTTACACTGCCAAAAAAATTTGGATTTATAATGTAACCCGAAGATCTCCTTACGGGTCATTAAGTGCATTATATTTCACATAGTAATTATTTCAAAAACAGTTTTGTTGTTATGGCTTAAAATTCTAAAACTAAATGAAAAAATTGCGTCCGTAAATTAGTGGAGAATATACATTTAATACTGCACACGGTAAAGGACATTACCCGAATGACTGCAGCCTGCGCACTTAATGTGATTCCACAGATTCCCACACGTACCTGTCACTCATCTTGGTCCACCTCTGGTTGAGGTCAGCCATTGTGTCTCTGAGATCACTGGGAATGGAAAAAAAATGCATAACAACAAGAAAAAGAATAACAAAAATACAATACATGTAAGTCCAAAAACAAAAAAACAAAAAAAAACAAAGAAAAATAACAACAAAAAAAAACAAACCAAAAAAACAATAAAAACAAACAAAAAACAAAAACAAAAGAAAACAACAACAACAAAATTTAACTTTAAAGCAACTATTTAGACAACTACTGACAGCACCCCTACTTTAATCCAACTCTCGTATGCTTCCTTACCTTCTGCTTAGAGAACCCAAGATCAATCACAAACACAACTCCATCAATAGTGAGGGAAGTTTCTGCAATATTCGTGGACACGACTATCTTCCTGCCATTGGGCTTGTTCGGAGGAGGAAGCTCAAAGATCCTCTGCTGAAGGTTGGGAGGTAAGGTGGAGTATAGTGGGATCCCACGTCAGGGCCGAGGTTCTCCACCTCTCGAGATATTCTCTTGCATGCCTCGTCTATTTCCTGTATAGAGGCAGAGTAGAAGTACGTAGATAAATACGGAGACCTAGTCTCTACTAGTTACAAACTCTCAGTATGTTGGTATATTATGTGGAGGTCGGTAAAGGCTTGAGGATAGTGTAAATCCTGTACAGACTGTACTATGGCTTCAGGTATAAGGGTATTGCTGCACTTAATCTGTCTGTCTGGTCTGCCTGCTATTACTGTAGGTCCATTTGAGCTCTAAGGTTTAAAAAAAAAAAAAAAAAAAAAAAAAAAAAAAAATTATCCTATCTTCCCGGCATGGAAAGAGACCAAACAGTAGTAGTCCACAAACGCTAGACTTTATATTGCAACTATAAATAAATAAGAGGAGCAATTAATACACTATTATGAGAATCAGACCTAAACTAGAACTCAAAAATTGCACACACACACGCACACACACACACACACACACACACACACACACACACACACACACACTGCTCTGAGCATAGCATTATGGTACTATACATACCTCTTGTCCTGTAAGGAATACTAGCACGTCCCCTGCTACCTCCTCACACAGGTGTATCTGTATGACTGTCCTATTGGCTGCCTCCAAGTAGTCTCTCTCAGGCTCTGGGGTGAAGAAGATCTCCACAGGATGAGTTCTGCCTGGTACACTCTGGAAGAAAAATGAAAGATTATAAAACCAAGAAAAATTCTGGCTAAACTATCACGGAATTGTGTGAGAAATAATAGGCAAGGAGGAGCTGCAAAATAACATTGTTCGTTGAAGTTACACTGTTATAAACAAAGAAACAACTTAAAAGCTGAACTGACCACTAAGTTAACTGTTCTCACAATTAGAGTTCTTAAGTGTATTTGCTTTATTCCATGTACACGCAGACACACACACACACATGTACATACACCCATCATTCTCCTGAGAATGAACAATCACAATTAACCGCCCGCCCCCTCCAATCAAACCTAAAACTGTTTTTTTTAAATGGTTGCATTCCATATGATATTCCACTGGTGCCCTCATGCCACACTCACAAGCAATGGGGCTTCTCCAAAGTAATGCTGAAACTTGCCAGCGTCCAGTGTAACACTCATGACAATGATCTTCAGATCCATGCGATTCCGCACAATCTACACACACACACACACACACACACACAGACACGTATTAATACATACGAAGGCAAGTCATATTTACATCGTAATACTGTAGATGCCAATTGTAGATCTAGATCAATGCAGAATAAACTAGATGATTTGCCAGAACAGTTTGATCCTGCTTTCCATGTTCAAGAGGCCACCATCAGTTGTTGGGTGAACTGACTGACTGACTGACAAAGTGAGTAGATACACATATCTCTCCTGTGCGTGCACACTGAGGGCTAATTGTGTACACACATTTCCCACTCACTTCAAACCCAAATACACCAGGCATCACAACTTCGCACAATTGATTCTGTTTTCCTCTCCATTTATAGCACTCATCACAATATATGAGCCACTTCCTCCTGCGCCCTAATTCCTGAAATCCCAAGCCCTCACCTCCTTGAGCAGTCCATTATGATATCAGTGGCCAGTGTTCTCTCGTGAGCCTCGTCCAAAATGATGACCCCGTACAGTTCCAGCAGAGGATCTTTCATGGCCTCTCGCAGCAACATATTGTCAGTTAGATACCTGGCAAAATGACAACAAATTCACCACAAATTTAATCACTTTGAGGTGGTTGTGGGGGAGGTTGGTTGGTGGTGAAGAGAGAGAGAGTGAGAGAGAGAGGAGACAGATAGTGTGTGTGTGTGTGTGTGCGTGTGTGATTGGTGTTTAGGGGTTATGGAATGGAAGAATTGGCTAGTCTACAAGTTACCAGGGAAAGATGGTGGGACTAGGTTGTGTGTATGATTTTCGTCAGTTGAACAAGATTACCCCCTTAGAAGATATTGTTTCTTTCCTTGTCTGAAATCCTCAACGAGGTGGGTAAGAGTGCAGTTCTTTCAATAGTGTGATGGGAAGAAACTGGGAAAGAAACTTTTCCAACACAGCTTATGGGAGG
>WLWD01003214.1_pt1 | contig 60604 bp, 42 predicted proteins | sample 6712731 | NCBI WGS metagenome assembly WLWD01 (sample SAMN12718690, study PRJNA576275) | sponge metagenome | isolation source: marine sponge | host: Mycale hentscheli | place: New Zealand: South Island, Marlborough, Capsize Point | collected 2014-11-01 | reverse complement strand
TACCTCGTCACATTTAATGGGGTGATGCTGCTACCAAGCATGTTCAGCAATGGCTGAAACCTTCTCATCACCTCTCTTACAAGCATCCTGATGTTCTTTCACTCTCTGCTCAAGCCTTCTAGTTGTTTAACCATGTACATATACCTTACCAAAACTGCAGGGTATACTGTACACTATGGATGACTCGATGGTAACAGGTATAGTATCTTTGACTTTAGTAAGATGTGATCTTAGTGTCTTACCCGACTTAAATGCTGTTTTGATGTCAAAGTCTCTACACACTCTCTGAATACTCTCACTCGATCCTGCTATGTATGGAATAGTAAGAATCAAATCTTGCTCAGTATCTGTATGATCTTTAGAAGGTAACTCTTTAGAGCCTGCCCTAATGATTGCGTTGTCATAAACAAATGCTATTTTATGAAACATCGTGATATATCGCTTTATTGCGATATTGTATTATATCACCTGTGATTATCCAATATCGCCCAGCTCTATTGTCAATGTGCTGTATGTATGTGTGTATATAATATGTGTGTATGTATGTATGTATGTATGTATGTTACTGAAAACTTTATTATTTGTTAAGGTTTATCTCATCACCAAATGTTTATGTTCCTATATAGGAAATAATATATATTGAATTTGCTAGTATAATAGATTACAATGCAGAGCAACCATTTGAAGATTATGGTATAATGTTTTTATCATCAATTATAGTGGCACAATTTATCTTCTTTAGCCTGATAAAGACTGGGAGATCGATTTAGAAGACTTGGAGTCTCAGATAGATGTAACCACGTCAGCCATTGTCTTCAATAGTCCAAGCAACCCTTGTGGGTGTGTCTATTCAGACAGTCACCAGAGAGACCTGCTCAGAGTGGCTGAGAAACACAGGATACCCATCATTGCAGATGACGTCTACCAAGGAGTGGTAAGGGGTGGATAGGGAAGGGTGATAGCAAAAGGCTTATCTGGTTGGTGTTGGGTAAGACAGGGTACTGAATAGTAAGTATTGATATTAAGTTGAGAGTCTGTGTAAAAAAAAATTTGTATCTATTGATCTAAGATAGATATATGGGAAGGCAGGCAGAGAGATAGACAGACAGACAATTGACTGACAGATGACAGACGACAGATAGACTGACAAACTGACAGACAGATAGATAGATGAGGGATGAATGGAGGGAGGGAGGCAATGACAAACTAATGAGTGGGTTGAACAATGTAGAAATATGGAGAGGGGAATGGTAAAACTTACATACACTACACATTCAGCCAGAGTAAATAATCCAGTCAGTAGATACTGTGAATGTGACTTGATTATTCGCCTTCCTTTGACAAGAATGCAGGCCACTTATTGTACTTGAGCTTTTCTACTGAGCTGTCTGCTGATATCCTGCTGTCATTTCAGAAAATGATTTGTGTTTTCTTAGTTTTTACAATTTATAGTGTTGTTTTACATAACTATTCAGTATATTAAGTAATTTAGTCAGTATTGCTGAACAGGTATTTCCTGGCCACCCCTACACTCCAATAGCTGACCTATCCAGGAATGTCCCCATTCTGTCCTGCGGGGCACTATCTAAGCGTTATATGGTGCCAGGATGGAGGCTAGGCTGGATCATCATTCATGACAGGAACAACAGTTTCTCCAGAGAGGTTACCCCTGGTCTGGCACGGCTAGCTAGAAAAAATCTAAACCCTTGCAGTCTAATTCAAGGAGCTTTACCTCACATATTCAGAGCTCCTTCATCCTACCATGACTGTAATATAGCCCTCATCCATCGCAATGCTAAGCTAGTGTATGAGGAGCTGCAGAAGGCACCAGGTCTCACACCAGTCATGCCAGCTGGGGCCATGTACATGATGGTAAGGATCATCAGGTTTGGCTTGAACCTAGAATTAAGAGCTATTTGTGTTATTACTGTTTTGTAGGTCTGTATCAGTCTCGATGATTTTTACAATATTAATTCGGATGTTGACTTCACTAAGAAGCTAGTTGTTGAAGAAAGTGTGTTTTGCTTGCCAGGAAAGGTAAGAGGATAATGTGATAAGTCAAAAATTTAATTAAAATGACAGTGTTTTCCCTCAATAGTTGAACTATTACATTAAATTGCCATTTCTAAGCATCTTTTTTCAACTATATTTTATCGTGTTTCTTTGCCGAGTGCATATTTGACACAAATTGAGCACATTTAGCTAGATGGAATAAAAATTCCTTCAGTTTTCAATGCCATGCTTTCCTTAAAAGATAAAACAAAACAAAAGAACTACAGCAAGAACTGGTAATGTCATTTGCAAAGCTATAATCTCTATTTTCATATACAAGTAAAAACTTAATTGAAATGTGTGCTCAATTATTGTTAGCAGGCACTATACTGAGACTGAGAATTGATGTAATAATATTAAATTGAGTAATTTTGATCAAGTGCCTATTTAAAGTGAGTCACCTGATGAAGCTGTAAACCTGTACACAAATGACAAATGATGCCAGCATAAAGGCACTGAAATTATTGATTACAATTTAATAAAATAAAAAAATCCTTTGCTGACATTAAGGTGTATGTTACTGAGAGCTAATAAAATCAATTATAAATTTTTTAATTAATATTTGAGAAAGTGAAGTGAGCCCCTCACATACAAGTCTCAATTGAGATTTTGGTATACATTTATAATAAATGTATATAGCCAAAGTTCAAAGAGGTCAATGAGTATCCACCTGGAGGCTACTTTCAAACATAAATATATGCTGGTCCAAGAAGAAATACCAAAAAAAAATTCAATATAGCCAGGAAAAAATGGCAAATAACAAATTAGACTGAAGAGGAGGCATATTCGCACTTAAGTCTTACAAACTTAGCGAAGTTTTTTTTTTTTCTGTTCAAAGTAGTGGTTGTGGTAAGATATTTAAGTTAGCTAATGCACTGTTTGCCATAGCAATGTGTCATACACAACCAATTCTTACTTGAAAATCCACTGTCCAATAGTCAAGGAGTACAATGTAAGTCTTGTGTTGGTTTATCCAGTGAACAAAAGTGTATGTAAAATTTTTGTGTTACAGCTACAGCTAAGCTAAAGATAGAAAAAAGTCTTAAACCAAACAACATTTAGCAAACTATATAACAATATTTAGCTGTAACATTCAAAATTTCCTCCATTTAAAGAAAGCAATAGTAACTGTTTTAATTTAAATAGCTAGATTGCTTGAGGTATGGCCATCTTAAAACTGGGATGTGATGCCCATAATCCCACTCTTTACCGGGTCATTGTATGTATTATGAACTAAAAACTAGAGTGCCGTCTCTATGTGGCATTAATTCTCCTTGTTTCAGCTAGGCCAGCTTGCTCGCCATTTGTGCTGGAGCACACGATTAGTTTTAACAAGCTGTGAGTGTGTCATCCAATGCAATATGTTTTATAGGCTTTTTTGGCTTCTGACTGTTTCCGGATAGTGCTAATGATGCCAGACCCTGAGCTTCTTCAAGCCATGCAACGAATTATTGCATTTTGTAATAGACACTACAAGAAACATTCACATTTATAAGGTTTTTGTATTTATCATAATTGCCTAACAATTTAAATGGTTTGGGGCGGCATTAGGTATGTTCTATCTATGAATTGAACGCTCTAAACTTAAGTAGGAGCTTCATGAATGATACCTGGCATGTTTTTATAGATTGGGATTATCAGATATATCAGCCACTAGAGCTTCCATTATCTGAACACTGCAGATAATGTATTTAAAGTAGACGTGAATGTTTGTACTGAATTGTTTTCGTGGTGCTCCATCATACTCAATGTGGCATTAAGTATTATAGTAATAGTAGTAGTAGAAATAGCAATGCTTGTTGTTATTGTTGTAGTAATGTATTGACAAAGAATGGTAGCTAATATCTAACTGCTTGTTACTAATTATTTGTGTTATGCTACTCATACAATACAAGTCAAGAAACGATTTCACTTTCACATAACATAACAACTCACATGATTCCTGAAAGGCCGGCATATTCATCAAACTTGAGTACTGTTTCAAAGCTTGTTCACACTATTTGAGTGGTACATGTCAAACTCTTATCACATCCAAGAGCAGTTCCTAACCATCAACAAGCAGCCGTTACACAAGAGTGAAAACAGACAAACTAGATTCCAGGACTATTAAGTCATTATTTACAAGACTGCTATGCCTGGACTCGTGCGAATTATTGACAACTGCTCCAAGCATATGTCTCTGTTAAATGTATACAATTTGATGATCATTACTTCTGTAGTGAGAGTTATCAGTCCCCGTCTGTTTGGTATAAAAGGAATAGCAAGAATTGGATATTTCACTAATTAATGCAAGCCTTGAACTCAACTCAATAGCTTTTTCCAAGCCATCAACTTACAGTACGGTAATAGTGATGACTTTCAAGCTTTTGGATAGCCTCATCATATTTGTCCTTTTACTTGGACTGACAACTTGGGCCTATGCTCAATTCACTGATGAAGAGAAAGAAGAAATGTTGCGAGCACATAATAACATACGTGGCAAAGTGGATCCCGTTGCTACTAATATGGAAGAAATGGTAACAAAAAATTCTGATAGCAGAGTTGTATTTAACACTTTATTATTATATTAGCATTTTATTGTTATTATTATTATTATTAATTTTTTTTTAGTATTATTATTATTAGCTAGCTATTAGTATCATCATTATAAATATTATAAACAGTATTGTTATAACTTTTATGTATTACTATTGTTTAGGAATGGAATGATGAGTTGTCGTATATGGCTCAGTTTTGGGCAGGCAACTGTGAGTATGAACTGAATGAAAACAGGCACAGTCAATCCAACACTTTCGGTTATGTGGGCCAGTCTCTAGCTGCTACCAGCGTCTACACTGTGAACTACACTATCCTCATTCAGACCTGGAGAGACCTGGGTAGATATTACAACTACTATACTGGTGCCTGCAGTGATGCTGATGGCAATGAGGATGAGGATGGATTAGCGTGTGCTCCATATACACAGGTGAGTACAATAACTGACTAAACCAAACAGCTCTATTGCTTTTGAGGCTGTTAGCTAATATAACAGTCATTACTTGTCCTCAAGATACAGTATATGACATCTTTGTATACTAGCTTGTGTCTTCTCACACCTATGCTTTGGGCTGTGGAGCTTTTCGATGTGATGAACTGAGAGGTGCTGAAAATAATGAAGAATCTTCATTCTTTTTTGTTTGCAATTATGGCCCGAGGTAGTGTTACTATGATTCTACTTTAAAAATGCATATTATGGTTGCTGTATAATTCAGTGGGAACCTTTATCCTGGAGAAAAACCCTACCAATCAGGTTCGGAATCATGCAGTGCTTGCCCCTCAAACAAACCCAATTGCCAAAACAATCTTTGTAGTAAGTTTTAATCCTACACAGTATACTAATATTTACCAATTTTTATGATTTAAATTACAGCTGAGTCTGGGGCAAAAGAAATGACTAAAGTTACACTCATATCAGTACTTGTAGTGGCAATTGCTTCAAGAATGATTTTTTAGATGACGTCAAAAGTTTCAGCTGACGTCAAAAGTTTCAGCTGACTGTTCAAAAGTTTCTATTTTATTAATCATAATTATTACTTGTTCCATTGTATAATAATCTATCAAGTATTAAATTACACACAATGCTACACATACACATGCAAATTCTCTTGCAGCCGCTAGTGGTTATGCGTACCTGGCAGAGCCAGGATGCCTGTGCACTAGCTAAGCAGGCACAGTGACCCGGGGCTAGGAGCTTGCAGGAGAATAGGCCTTCCTCACAGAAAGTGGTGTGGCCAATCACAGCTAGGTGTACAGGTGAGGCTGGTAGAGGCAGATGAAAAATTAAATGGAAAAATTGGTTGAGTTGGGCTTGAATTCGGGACCTCATGGGGCCCTGGAGCCATGGACACAACCACTACACCACACAGCCACTAGCTTGGAAACATAATATGCTCATACACTTAAAATGAGGGTATGCTTGGTTGGTTACATATTTTACTGGTTTCTTGAGCAAATCATCTACTACAGCAAAGGTTTGTCCTCTTGTTTAACAAACCATCAAGCAATTTTAACAAAATGAGGTCATTCTTGAGGTATTCAATTACTGAATTTTAATGTGACTACAATATATACTTAACTACTTATGACTGAAACTGATTTTTCACAGCGAAATATCAAATGGGCAGTGCTAAGAAGCCAGCTTCTCTCTACTTAGGCCAATTGTATGGAATCCTTTGAAATCAACTAGGCTCATTCAGTGACTTTCACTGCAGCAACACAGTCAATCTTCATTGCTCAACTTATTACTTATTAGCTATAGTTGAGGAACAAAAGATCAGTTCACATTGTTTGTACAATTAAACATTACATCATATTGCCCAAAGTTGTGATATTAGGGCTTTACAACACAGTATCAAACATACCAATTGTGGAGGATGGATGCTGAAGGGGGGGGGGGGGTCAAGCTATCCACACCAGAGTTACTGCTTAGTTACCTGCACTGTACTGCACATTACTCTCAAGCTATAACTAGACCCTTAGACAGAGTAAGTCACACAGGTTTGCTTGTACACCAGGTTAAATTGGATCTGAATGAAACCATGGGTGGCTCAGTTTTATACATTCGCCACCCACTGGTGAAATACAATTAGAAAATATGCAGCATGTGTGACACGCCCGGTCATGAGAGTAAAAATAAGTGCACATGAAGTGGAACACTGACATAGATACACATGTACAAAATGAACATTCAAGAGAATTGTTTGTTGTAATGTTAGGTGTGGTTGCTAGGAGATGGTCCCACACAATGCTTATTACATGAGTCATAGAGTCTAGTATGGTGAAATGTTTAAAGAGTGTAAGCTAATGTATTTTCAAGAGCCAGAGAGAGTGAAAATAAAGCCCGTGAAATATCTTGCCTGTAATAAGTGGTCTATTCTATGCTAGATATCTTCCATAGTAGTAGTTTGTAGCTACTAGGGTTGAAACTCATGGTGTAGAGTTGGCCGTAAAAACATACTTCTTATAACCCCCCCCCCCCCCACCACACACACACACACACACACACACACACACACACACACACACACACACACACACACACACACACACTCAGCTGATGATACTTTAGCATCTGATCTAATCAGTGGTAGGCTTCACTAGAGGAAGGTTTGCTGTAAAAACCCAGATAACTGATAAGAGGTTGCTATAACTACTAGCCTATCTGAGATAATGAGCTTGAATAAGCGTGAGAGCTGGAGTGAGTGGTCACTATATACCTAAAAATAACATTGTGAAGATACTAGCTCGGAATAAATATGAGTATTCCTTTTGATATTTTTGTAATGATAACAGTCACTATATCCATATTACTATGAAGAAACTGCTCACTCGATTGATTTCAGCTTATGAAATAGGCTAAAGTGGTTAATACAACAAAAATACAATTTCTTGAATTCTAAATTGTAATATCTAAAGTGTGTAGATAAAACTTTTTTGATTAAAACTGGAATAAAAAAAATTCATGTAAGAGATGAGCAAAAGGATCTTCCCATGTTGTGTACATGAAAGATTTGGAGTACACTATATAGATAATAACTATTATTAGGTACTGAACAGAGCCTGATAACTGTTGCCACATAGAAAATGCATTAAAGTAAACAGGATGTGGCTTAGGGCAATATTTTTCCATATCACCTGTGTTCATAGTTATTACGTTGGGTTATTACGTCCCCCTAGGTTCGCGCATGAGCAGTACTTAATAAATTTATTATCCATTGGATACCCGAGAATATCACTCGTCTGATTGGCGGTATTTACGCTCGTGCCTGCGGCACTCGCGTAAATACTAAGCCAACAGACTCATGATATTCTCCTGTATCAAATGAATAATATATATTTATTATTATTATTATTATTATTATTATTGTTGTTGTTGTTGTTGTTGTTTGTTATTATTATTATTAACACTGCACAATTGTTCTTTCGATTGGTAAACATCTTACATGTAAAAATTATCAGAATTTCCACTGAAAGTTTGTCATGCTCATTTATCTTCTCAGTCATGTAAATTGCTTCACAGTGATAATAATGAGAATTAGCAAATGGATTCAAAGCCAATAAAATATTATTTAAAAAAAAACAAAAAACAATACACAAAATACAATATCTGCGTTCCGAGCCAAGATTCCTGTTGAAGCTACTTCAGCAGTACTAATAATTTGTGCGTCAGTTTTAAAAGATAATATATCTTCATTATCACCACCTGTAGAGCTTTCTTCTGAACCTTTTGTGTTAAAGTAGTCATTTGTTATAGTGGTGGTTTCACGTATTCCTGTGTTTTGCGTGGGTTGTGTATTAAGATATTCTTCAGTGTAGTAAGTAGTACTACTGTTTGTTTTGGGTGGAGCAGATGTTTCTCCAGAATTAATAATTGAGGATTCACTTTCAGTTGAAGTCATATTCAATGTTTGTGTACTTGAATAGTTGCCAGATGAAATAGTGAAAGTAATATTATTTGTTGGGTCTTCTGTAAACTCTTGTGTGTATGGATCAGTTGCAGTGGTTCTGTTTGTTTCTGGTTCTTGTGTTCTAGAAGAAACACCTGTTGATACAGTTCCATTACTAAATGTTGTGCTACTGGCTGTTTCTTGTTCACTCGAATAACCTCCAGTAGTGGGAGTTGTGACTTCATTTGTTGTTGTGCTCTGTGTTGATTCCTGTGTATTAGAATAAGCTCCTGTCATAGAGTTTATAATACCTATTCTAGGGCTATTTGTTGTCTGTTCTTGTGTGGAATATTCACCAGCTGTTATTGGGCTCTGCATTGATTCTTGAGTATTAGAATATTCTGCGGTAGTTACAGTGGTTGCTGCATCACTTTCTGTAGTGATATTAGTTATTTCTTGTGTACTGGAATAGCCAACATTTGAAAATGTGGTGGAATCATTGATTCTTGAGTCATTTGTAGATTCTTTTGGGCTAGAATAGTCAATTGTGGTAACAGTGGTGGTTTCACTAATTGTCGTGCTATCTGTATGCTCATGTGTAGAATAATAACTAGTTGTAACTGTGGTGGTGTCACTCATCGTTGTGCTATTTGATGGTTGTGTGCTTCCAGTTGTAGCAGTAGTGGTCTCACTCATCGTTGTGCCATTTGATGGTTCTTGTGTGACACCAGTTGTAGCAGTAGTGGTCTCACTCATCGTTGTGCTATTTGATGTTTCTTGTGTGCTTCCAGTTGTAGCAGTAGTGGCCTCACTCATCGTTGTGCTATTTGATGGTTCTTGTGTGACACCAGTTGTAGCAGTAGTGGTCTCACTCATCGTTGTGCTATTTGATGGTTCTTGTGTGCTTCCAGTTGTAGCAGTAGTGGTCTCACTCATCGTTGTGCTATTTGATGGTTCTTGTGTGCTTCCAGTTGTAGCAGTAGTGGTCTCACTCATCGTTGTGCTATTTGATTGTTCTTGTGTGCTTCCAGTTGTAGCAGTAGTGGTCTCACTCATCGTTGTGCTATTTGATGGTTCTTGTGTGCTTCCTGTTGTAGCAGTAGTGGTCTCACTCATTGTTGTGCTATTTGTTGACTCTTGTATATTTGGATAAACAGAACGGGGAATAGTGGTAGTTGTGTTACTATGTTGAGCTATTACGACAGAAATAATATTATGCTTAAAAATTGTACGTTAGTCTTTGTATGCCTAAAAAAATAGGATTTAAATATAGAAAAAACTAACTATACTATTTACAGGGATGGAGGAAGCAATTTTGTATTGGTTAAGCAAAAAAACTCAAACGACACCATAAATGTAGATATAGAGTAATTGTAAGAATATTTATAATAATTACATGTAGAATAAACAAAAACATTTTAAAAAATATATACAAGTTGTATAGTTTACTTACTCGCAATGTACATTATAATAATTAGTTCAAAATATTGGCCAGGCGACCGCCCCCCTCCCTTGCTCCACCTGTTCCTTCGCCCCTATAGACTAATATCAATTATTTGATTGGTATTTCCGAATTTCATGATAATAAACTGGCAAGTGCAGAAGCTATAGATGTTGAGGTGTTGAATTCAACATTTATACTGTCTGCTAGACTTGTAATTATGGCAAGGAATAAGTTAGGTATAGTACCTTAGAGTATTGGTTGGAGCACCACATATTTACCTATATATTTTTTAATAGAAACATACAATACAATAGTTAAATCTTCCGAATATTTACTGATTCTTAATGAACTTTTACATAGTATTATATTCAAATAAATCAAGACATTTGGATCCTGTGGGATCTTTGTCTGTTGGACAACGAAAAAAAACTGAAGTTTATTTTGTAAATTAGCTTTGTTCTTAGTTTTATTTGTTTCCTTTCCAATTTTAATGCTATTATTGTGTACAAATCAATATTAGAAAAAAATTTGTAGGAAAGTACAATATAGCCAATATTTTTCCATAAGTACATGTAGCTATTATTTCACCCCATCTTGGAAAGCGTCCCTTTAAAAAATCTGAGATCAGCCCCTGACTGCAGCAGTATTGCTTCTGCTTCTGGGTCTGCCAATCAACCTGTATAATTTACTTTTAACACATGAAAGATTACAGAAAAATCAAAGTTTTCAGCATTGTAACTGTTTCTTTTTTTCACCCTTTTGTATATAATCTTTTCGACAAAAATTATTTAATATGCATGGCTATCTAGCTTGCTGTGATTAACTGGATAGCTAGGCATGCAAGACTGTAAAGGTAGATTCTTTGTTTATTAGTAATTACCATCCTTGATTTATGGTTATTTGGGTGTGAACTGTTTCAATCAATCCCCCCCCCCCCCCCAAATCTATGTAATTCCAAAGTCAGTCTGCCTGATTAATACAAAATGTACTGCTATGTTTATGTACTTACCACATAAATTGCTCTTGCACACAAGGGTATCTGCACATGTAGAGCAGGGCTCACCAGATATATATGGTCGATCATTTGTATCTCCTCTGTAGTTAAAGAATATACCAACTTATCTATAAAGAGATATGCGCCACTCATTCTGAATCATAATACTCAAACCAAGACGTGGACACAAAATACAATTCCATATAATAATAATAATGAAAACTAATAATAATAACAATAATAATAATAATAATAATAATAATAATAATAATAATAAGCAATTAGCTACCCCACCAAACAGTGGCATGTGATGTACATACTTTAGCAAGTTAGGAATAGAGTGGCATACATTGTTTTTATCCATTGTGATTATCTCCTATCACTTGGTTTAGTTCATTATTTTTCTAACTTTTCTTGACCTATATATTATACAGATACCACAATGTGCTTGTTGGTGTAGCTGATAAGATGCAGTAGTGAATAATACATTAAATTCAGTATAGTACCTACAGTTAAACATGTCTATGGAGATACTGTCACTAATTAATATACTCAATAAATATAGCTAAGAAAGAACAAAGCAAACAATCACATTGTACAGATTCATTTTTGAGACTACATCAAAAGTAAGCTTAACTAAAAGTTACTTTGATGTAAGTGTAATATTAACACTACTAACTTACATTGGGCTAAAATAGCAGTAGTATATAATGGAGTTAGGTACTGGGAAGCTTGATATAATAGGACATTGAGCTGCTGCACAGCCTACATCAGTTGATACTGCTCTAATAATCTGAAATAAATTACACACAAAACCAGAACTATTTTTCAACTATTAAAACACTGACAGGAGCTATAGTTTTAAAAGTAACTTGGCTGTTTGGCTAATCACTGTCAGAGTAGACACTATTGCTATTACATGATAGTAAATAATTAGCAATGTGTATACTTGATGAATCTCAGGAGCAGGGTCATGGAACTAATAAGTGAAAAATACATTCAAATATAATGTGTCAATTGTTACAGAATACTTTAGCTTTTATACCTGCCAACCTCTTTGTGCAATCCCAAAAAAAAAAGCAATAACAACAACAACAAAAAATAACAAAAAAAATAAACAAAATTTTAGGTTTTATTATAATCATTTTAAGTGTTACTAATTGCTAACCTGTGTGTAATTGCTGCATGTTCCAGAAGAAGAGCAGCTGTTACTTTGATAGTCATAAAGACTGCCTTGTGTCAACCATGCTAAATCAATTATTCTTACAAAGGACAATGTTGAGGAGCCCGAGGCGCTAACCACTGAACCAATATTATTAACAATCAGAGAGGTATCTATTCTTAACTGACAGTTAGGGGCTAACTGTTCTGCATTTTCAGCTAAGGTAGCATTCCATTGCTACAAAAAAAAATGTATATAATAGTGAACCATAATGCACAGTGAATAAAAGATTATGTTATAGCTACTCACCAGTTGACTCATGTTACTAGCATTTGGATTTACAGAACTTCTTATACTATTAAATCTGTCCACAATTTCTGACTGTAGAGTTTCATTTATTTCTATTGGAGTTCCTGATTGCCCATTACTACCAGTCAAGAGATAAAAGAATGACAACCCCATGACATTTTTGTAAAAACCAAGTCTATAATTTTTAAAATCCATTGGATAGAATATATTACCTTACTTATTTTTAATCTTTTTTTATTTGCCTTCTTGATTTTGTTTCTTAGATGACGCATTCTAGCCTCCCACTACCGCGTGAAGCTTATTGTGATTAATACTAGAAAATGGATCCCATGGAAGTCAGTTGAGCGCTAAAAGAAAATTACAGCTATAGAATATTGTAAGTTAGGTAGCAGAGCTACTACTTATCTTACCCGCTCTACAATTGAATCTTTTATAGCTGTCTCTTGGAGCCCTGTCTTTTTTTCTTTTCTTTTTTTTTTCTTTTTTTTTTCTCTCTACTCGTTAAAATATTGTCAGTTTATTTTTAAGGACTAGTTATCTAGTGTCACTGAACATCAGCAGTGTACCCAACGTACATGCCTCATGTGTTAATGTTAGGGCCATGGCATGTCCGGCAAGCAGCTCAAGTACGAGTCTGTTCTGGAAGAGGTCAAAGGTCAGAGTCAAGTGGGCGTGTCTAACCAGCAGTTTGATGCTGCACTTCATCTACTTCACGACGAAGAGTTCCTTGCCATAACTGGACATACCATAAAGATATACTGAGTGGGTGTGGCTTGCCTTATTAAACTATGAGCTAATTTATTATAATTTTTATGCATCGTTATATTCAGTGTGAATGAATAAATATGATGAATAAGTTAGTTGCCTGTACTGCCTAAAATTGCTGCCGTATTTCCCCGTTGTACCACTACTGACAGCCGCTGAAGGAGGAACTGTGTAGAGCGGGGGTCTCCCGTGGCCAGGTGGATGCGTCTGCCTAACTTCTCTAGAAAAGATAGGGTAGACAGGGGTGTAGCCAGGATTTCAGTAAAGGGGGGGCAAAAAATTATAACACGATACAGGTACTAAGCAAATCTCTGCTAAGTTGTAGTTGACAGGTATGAAATGTAGTATTCTGTTATTCTTCTAGGATGACGCCTAGAAAACTCATTAATGACCTCTTCGATATCAATTGGTACATCAGGATGCATGTGCAGTAGAGTCAGGTTTGAAAGCCGTTCATTACTCATGCTAGATCTAAGGGCAGTTTTAATTCGCTTAAGCCCACTAAAGGATCTCTCAGCAGAGCATGAAGTCACTGGGAGTGTGCAGAGAATAGTTGCAAGAACTTTAATGTTAGGGAAAAAGCTAGAGATTCGGGGCAATGTTGATGAGAGAGTTGAAGGAAGTGAAGCTAAACCGTGATTTTCCTCTTCAGATTTCCACTTGCTGTACCAGTTGTGAATCTCACCACAAAGAGAAGAGATGTTTGGAAGATCTAAATCATAATACTCTCCCACTTTCATCAACACATCAGATACAGTTTCAAGATCTTTTTTCACCAATACTGATGGTACCAAGTAAAAACCTTGAAAAGCAGTTCTTTGGTGTAAACTAAACCGCCTGTCAAACTCAGCAAGAAGATGGTCCAATATGGGAACTGTGATATTTTTCTAAAATATTCAGAAGGATCAGATGCAGGTGTGTTGGCTCTGTGATGCTGACGGCTACATATTCTGGGCATTGATGGTATAACTCCCACTTCTCTACACATTTCTGAGATTGTTTCAAACCATCTACTGTGGTAGGAGTCAACATTCTCTCTGACTTGCTCGAGAGATGACGTCACAGTTTTGATCTCAGACACAGCTTGAACTATGTCTTTGGCCTCTTCCTGAAGACTTATTGTGAGTCCCCTGAGATATTGTAGACATCCATTTGTAATCACAAGAGCACTGAGGAATTCTGTGGTGATGATTGCCTGCAAGAGAGTACTAGCATCTGTCACAGAGTCTGGAGACCACATTCGAGAACCTTCAGATGAAATACTCTCAAAACAAGCTACTATGGAGGAGTGAAGGTTCTTGATACGATCAAGGGCATTGATGCGTTCAATCCATCGTGTTCTACAGAGATTTTTTAGCTTTACCACTTTTGATTCCGGCTGTGTATTTTGTATAGCCTCTTCCAATTTGTTTTGCCTCTTGGGGTGTGCAAAGAAAAAAACTGACACTCGATTTACAACACCAATCATGTTGCGGACACTCACTTCTTCAAAGGAAGCTACAACTGCCAAGTTTAAACAGTGAGAAGTGCAATGGGTATATAAAGCTAGTGGATATTGAGAGGATATTCTAGCTGCAGCTCCATTTGTCTTTCCAGACATGTTGCTAGCCCCATCATAGGCCTGACCACGCATCTTTAATGGATCCAGGTGATTTCTGACAAAAACAAGCATCTTGTCAGCTAAGGCTTTGCCAGAAGTGCCACTATCACATTCTAGAAATGTAACAAGATCCTCTCTGATAAAAGAAGTGTCAGGCTCAACATATCTTAAGACGATGCAGAGTTGTTCTTTGTTAGAGCAATCAGTTACCTCATCAGCAATCACAGTATAGCATAGACTGCTGTTAACTTTTCTTAAGATTGTATCACAAATCTGGTCACCAAGTATGCTTATCAACTGATTCTGAATATCAGGGGATGTGTATGTAGCATTTCTAGCTACACTCTGGAGGTGGTCTCTCAATACAGTATCTCCAGCCGAGATACGAAAGTGGAGGAGAGCCCAAAAGTTGCCATGGTTTGTACTTGCTGCTTGTGCATCTTCTATGTCTGTGCCACTATCACGGTGACCACGGAGAGCAATGTTCTGGCGGCCACACAAGACGATTGTTTCTATGATAGAGCGTAGCTTCTTTCTCTTGCTCTGAATAGATTGTCTTGCTCCTTCTCTAAGTTGAATCGACACACTCTCTCGTTTACCACTCATTCGATCGATAAAAGCGTCACAAACAACAATAGCATCTTTGTGGTATTCCCTAGCAGCATGGAGGTCACACATTTCATATATCTTTTTGAAGTTGGTAAATGCTGTTTCAACAAATACCCCTTTACCTTTCCGTGTATCTGTGGTTCGAGCAAAGAGTACACAAGGGAGACAAAACCCACCATTCTCCACTTGACTGTATGCCAACCAGCTATACTTACTCAAGTATCGATATAAAAAGCCACGACTACCATCACGTGGAAATTTGTAGTTAATATCAGGAGTGAACCGGTTACAGTAGAAGCTGTACTTGTCACGTTCAGTTAAAGAATTTCTCTTTTTAGCCAAATCAGCTATATCTATATTAGCTGGTGATACCTCCGACTCTTGCTCAATACGAGGCTTCTTCGAAAGTGGTAGAAAAGATTTGGGTGATTCATGGATATCACTGCTGGGTGATTCATGGACTGTATCCCTGCATGTATAGTATGTGGAAACTTTTTATTAATTTTTATTGAATACTATTATCTATCTAGCTATCAAGTTATTTACCTTGAGTGAGAATCGTTAAGAGCAGGTCTTGACACTTTCTTAAAAAATCTATGTAATGACTGTGACATGCATCTTACACACTTACAGGCTTCTCAATAGCTCGGCTCTCCTTGGTTAGCAGTGGTTGGAATGACCGCGTACTCAATCCGCATTTTCGACCCTTTACCCAACCGCTAGCGGTAAAGTAAAATGGTCAGCATTAAATTAGGAACGATATTGTCGGAACGCTAAGAAGATTATCATTCACCTTTGAGGTAAGAAGTTATTAATACTTATAGCTTACCTGAGAAAATAGGGGGGCAATTGCCCCCGTTGCCCCCCCCCCCCCCTGGCTACGCTACTGGTAGAGGGCCCTATGGCGCCTGAGGTCTCTATGGCGACTATTTTTTTTTTTTTAATGCAGTTGTTGGTTGATTTGGCAAATGAGAGATAACATTTTTGAATAATTTGTTTTTTTGAATCCACAAGGTTCTTGTGAAAATGTTTAGAGGCATAAACAACTAAATTATGAAGGAGCAATAATGTTGAGTCTTCCTCCAATTGTAATGAGGTGTTAGCTCTTGTGTGTGGTGTCTAGGTCGTCCGTGCAATGCTTACACACTGCTTTATTTTCCTGTGTCATTGGTTGTGAGTTGCTGCAGCTAAGAGATTGCTATAACACACTTTGCACACGTATCTGGAGATCTGCTAAAATGAAGTCCTGTCCAAGGATGCATGTCATAGCTGCAGGGGTAGGGGGTATATCGCTCATAGACACAAATTTTAGTGATGTCCAAAGTATGAGAGCGTAGTTAGTGCAGAGGTTCACTGGATTTCAATCATTGCATGACAGTTTATGGTATTATGAGAATAGTGTATAGTGTAGACACAAAAATGGTCAAACCCAATAGTGAAGTGGTCCTTACAGCCAGAGAGTCAATTAAATATCAATTTCTTCTGAAGTCTCAATTGCCTTCTTGTGGCTACTGGTAGCTAACTTAGCTATTTCTCCACCACATTTAGGCCTACTTTGACAAGGAAAATACTTGGGATTGGTATTTGCAGAGCATCAAACTTGCAGTGAGCATTTACCGAGACCTAATTGGATACTTTGGATATTGCTATGGTCTTTGGTCGCTTGTGTAGAGGGGCGAATGTATTTATTTTGAGCAAGATGGGACCGAGAAAATTGGTCGCTGGTCTGAAATAAGAGGTGGTTGCTTCTCGAAGGTTCTAAATGCACTATATTTGTTATAGTTGCAGTCGGGGGCGTGTGATTTGATCTCTCCAGAGAGGTCGGTTGCTTCTCAGAGTGGTCGTTTTACTGTACAGCCAACCTTTAGTGATCTTATTAACCTACTCATTTTCTTTTCTTGCATTATTCATCAACCAGTTGAACTTCCACTTATTATGCAACAGCTGAAGATATTTCTTTCACTCCCGACCCAGTTAGTGTGTGGTGAGGTGGAAAAGGCAAGCTAAAGACCTCCCACAGCAGCGGCAGAATGTGTTATAACAGTTACTGAGACACAAGGTTTTGCTGGAAGATTGGCTACATTGAATCTTTCATAATGATATAATACGATGGTAGTAACCCAATCACAAGTTTCATGACACCTCTAGCTACTTGTTTTAGAATAATGCGACAATTTTGTGGAATAATATGGGATTATTTTTTTTATATAAAAAAAGAAAAAAATAACTCTAAAAAATTTAAGCATATTCTGTCAGGCACTTTGAACATAAAGTTGATGGTGTAGCTACCTAGCTATGTAGACTCTGTAAGGCATGATCTGGAGAAAGCATTTCGATCATTGAATGTTTAGTCTGTTCAGGCCCGTAGCCAGAGGTTCGCATTGGGGGGTTCGGATTTTAAGACGCAAAAAGCCACACCTACTTTTGTTTCCTCATTAATTCTTATACTAAAAAACAAAAAATAAGTGCACTAAAGCTTATATTTGTTATTCTACTTCAAACTATAATTCATTAAACAATGTTGATGCGTGTAAACTGTCTGTTCGAAATGCATTCGAAAAATCGCTATAACTAAGTGAAATAGCACGGAACAAAGTGAAACCACACCGTAGCTTAAGTAAGAGTAAGTGCGCAGCCAGTTTTTTTTTAATCATTTGCTGTGTAGCTACATAGATAGTGGACTTACTATATATATATTTGAGGTTTAACTTTCTCAGACACTTCCGAAGGCTCGAAGACTCCCTTTCTAATCTGTTGAAAAAAATCCGTTGCTTGTGCTGTCCATATCGAAAGACGTCGCAGAACGGCTGACCCTCACCTTTGACCTCACGCGATGTCTTTGCGCGCGCTCTTGTTGCTAGCTTTCACCTTCGACCTTTGTGGAAAGTTGTCCTTTTGGTGACCCTGCACGATGGATTTTGGAGGTGGCTGCATTTGTGCTTGATGATAAAGGAGAAGAGGACTGCAACGGCAGGAATTCACTTATGATATGCGATAACAAGTAAGTGTACTAAGTACTGTGATGTGTAGTGCTTAATAGATAGCTAATGAATTGTATTTAGGAGTTTTGCAAATTATTTGACATGACAAGAGTTTTCTTTAAACACCTCTCCCCGCCAAACTTGTAAAACATGCAACTGTCTGAACTAATCATTTCTGTTGCCAATTCATTGCTTAAAGTGTGGGTTATCAAATACAATTTTATATTATTATAGTATGAGTAATAGCACAGGTAACAGTGCTATTAGGGATCAATAGCACTCATAAAGCAATTGAAATAGCACTCGCCGAGTACTATTTCAATTGCTTTACGAGTGCTGTTGATCCCAAAAGTACAGGTTACCTGTGCTATCACTCGCTAATAGTAGGCCATCTTTTTTTTGTAATCATTTGCACTTGTAGCTACACTGTATCAGTCACTCACTATCTTTGTATTTCAGGATTAGATTCCTCTGGAATTTCGGTTTCAACCTATGGCTCCTCTTAAAATGTTGAAAAATTTCCGTCTAATATGGGTAGAGCTTCTCCAACTGTACGTTTCCAAGGTTAATACTGCATGCGTGCACACTTATCCTTATTATTTCACTTAGCTACTGTGGTATTTCATTTAGTTTCACTTAGTTTCACTTAGTTACGTGCTATTTCACTTAGTTATGTGCTATTTCACTTAGTTACGCGCTATTTCACTTTCTCTGTGCGACTTCAATTGAAAAGTGATTTTCCCACACATTTTTGAATGGGCAATTTACGTGCTGTACTATTAAATTTAGAAATTGTTGTGGCAATACGCCATCTGACAAGGAATTGTCTGAGAAATCATTAACATGAACGAACTCAAAACCTGTTTCATCTTGGTTCTTCATATACACGTTCCATATCATCGTCAGGAGTGGCAGTAAACACTCGGCCACTGTAACTAATGAAATGCCCCCCCCCCCCCACCTCCCTAGTACTTTAGTGAGATTGTGTTGTTGTTTTTTCCCATTAGTGTACTGGCAATTTTTAATTAACAGTGGTATACATGATGACAGTGGCTAAGGTGTAAGGCTAAGTAGGAAAAATAAATAATATAAAAAAAAAAAAAAGAGGGGGGAAATTTTTATTCTAAGTCTTGACACAGAATTACATCTTATAAGGTGTATTGCATGATTAACTTTAATGTCGATTGCCCCCCCCCCCCCTCCCCCATTAACTTAGCTCCCCCTTGGGTGACAAGCCGGAAGAGCCCTAATGATGATAGGGATAATAGGGTGTTGAACTTGTCTACAATCAGTATGGGTCATGAGATCCTCAGAAGTGTGTCTAAGAGTTGGCCAGAGATATATTTATCGTATTGACAGTGGTTAGTGTGCAGTAGTTCAATATGATGGGATTTCTTGGATAATATTTCTTTGAGCTATGTATATAGAAATTTGTAAGTAAGTAGCTGCAGCCAACAACTCCACATTAGTTCTCAAGATGTCTAGTCGAAGCATTTATTTGAAGTGAGAATTCATATCAGGTGGATTTATTGAAGTTAAATGGGGAACAAAAACAATTGCAGCCCCATTTAATGCAGCCACGGAAGTCGATCACTTTAAAGAATCATAAAAAATACAATATTAAAGCTATATGTGACATACAGTAATCAAAAGACTTCTAAAAGACTGCTCATTCTGACAATGGCAAAACCTTTTGCTATGTAACCTTTACCAATTGTTTGTACCATTCGATCAGGAGTTTACGGCTTCTTGTTTTACAACCTTTGAGGCTATTAAAATCTTCTGGCGAGTTATTTTACCATCACTTGGTCCTAACTTGTGATCCTAATTTTTTAATCAGTGAATGAGTATAGAATGAGTATAGATCAAAACTAAATCCTGTCATTCATTAGTAGTGTATGCCAGTGTGTGCAACTAGTTTCCTGTGTAGGAATATTTCTTCTATAATATATAGTCTCTTAAAAATATTCACTAACACGGCGGTTCTGAATCTCTAGATTGGAGTCAGTTGTAACACAACAAGAAGTAAAGGCATGCATGAACACATACTGTAGTATAATGCAGAAATAGAACGGTCAAGACAGTGTGATAAAAACCACAACCACATTAATTTTAGAGGTTAGTGACAGGGAAGAAACGTCAGCTCTATACCTCTCAGCTAGAGTTTGAACTGTTTCTAACAATTTCTTGGTGGGATTAGCTTGCAGAGTATAAGTTGAATTTCAAGATTGCATTTATTCACTTCAATGTGTTTTCTTTTTCTATTGCTTTTCCTTGTAGTGGGATGGAGTGGGTGAAGCTGCTTTCGATGTCTCTGACTTAGACTAGCTGTGAATGATGGCTCAAGAAGTGTCAACATTTGATCATAGAGTTACCTGACATTGCTGAAGTGATGGCAAGGTGAGTTCTCTAGAGTGTGTTTGTAATATAAGGAAGTATTGATTCCAATAGGTCTACATTGATAGAATGTATCACCAACACTCGGAGCAATTAGTGGCTCTGGCTAGCTAGTTGTGGTCACCTAGGACACAAGTGTGTGTGTTTGTGTCAATAAATATACATGTAAATATGTACGTCAAGTAATGTAATCAGATGTCACTGTATATGAGACCAGTACTTTCGCAAGATGTTGATAATCTTAGTGATCTGAATGCTAGTCCGTACTCTGGCAAGTTTCTGAAGGCTGATCTTATGCAATATATGTAACCTGTGATTTCCCCCTAAGTGAATTTGTGCCTCCCAAAAATTGCTGATTTAATTTCTGGGGAACACTATTGCAGTCATAAGGAGTGACTAATGCAGTAACATTAACACATGATCCTGTGACTGTTCTGTTGGAAGATGTCTATTATTTCAGCTAACTTTATTTTGTGTAATCTTTCAGTGGCATTGGCATCAGCTGTGTCTAGTTCAGTTCTAGTTAGGCAGTCAAGTGTGGGCACATCTGAACAATTTTTCAAATTTTATCCATCTGTGTCTCTGGCTTGTAGTTTATAAGCACATTATTTATTCCTGACAGGCTTTAGGATCTATTTTGATCACGTCATATTTAATCTCGCTTTACTGGACCTAGTTTGTTCAGTTCCCCTCACTAATTGGGAAGACCACAAACAATGGATGACATAATAAGGTGGTATATCCTGTGACGTAAGACTGCTCTAACTTTTTGTGTGTGTTGTATTTCTATATGGCTGACTGAGTTGAATAATTCATGTGCCATGAAATATCTTAGTGGTTATTCAGTCATTCTCGGCTGAAATAATTATTGGCTGTTAGAACGAGAAAAATTTACTATTATCTTAGTGGTTTTACCCACACTAATTAAGCCCACCATCACATCACCCGAGCCCAGGTAAAGGTCGGCAGAGGACCTGCAAATACTGCGACCATTCGATCACGTGTGGGGTGTCACATGTGGAGCAATGGCACCCGGGCACAAGTACATTAGTCCTGATAGCCACTGTTTTCAGTGCTTGTAGCCTAAGCCTAGCAGCTACCTGTTACTTCCTTGCCAGAATGGCTGGTTCGCCCGGCACTATTAGCTCTCTAAGTATGGCTGCTCATCAGTGGTGGTATTATTTAAATAGTAAGGGGCTGGAGATATATACTACTGTACTCTATGTAATTAGCTTTCTGTAGGTCAGGTTGGATTAATAGGATCTAAATCATCAATCAGTGGTGAATGGCCTTCATTGATGCAATCAGCTGAAAATAGGAGTTCTATGGCTCGATAATACATGGGCATGCTGCTGGTCCATTTGCCTTGCTTAACTATAGTACAGTTATGTTAAGAGTTGGACTCTAGTTCTAATGCTGTTACTCTACGCAACAGTTGCAATCTCTAAATCACGAAATCATGCTGCCAACCCTCGTTATGATCAGGCGTAGGCCTTTGTTACAGGTGTGGGGTGCATTGCCGGCTCCCACTCTTCTTATTCAAACCTTCATGCAAAAATTTATGATCATCATTGTCCATTGCATGTTAGCTATGTGCAGTATTTAATAATGGCCGTATTGCCAAGATTGGCTCTGTCAAAGTGATCAGTATTCTCGAAAGCTTGGAAACTCCTGAATCAGTCAGGTTGCATGCTGTAATTGATATTTATGCTGACATGAGAGTGTTACATGAGAAGGGAGGCGGAGCAAATAGGGGTTACATAATGAGAGAGATTAGAGAATGAACTGTAGTGCTGGATGTGTCTTGGGACTCACAAGCCACACTACACTATTGCCAGTGTGGCATTATAGAGAGCATGGGTAGGCGGTTATAGTTACATTTCCACCAAATATAGGTGTGATGGTCTGTCCGGGGCCCCTTTGAAAGTGTCTATGCAGGGCACGCTGCCCTTCACTCTATTTATTCTCACACTATCACAGTCGCTGCCTGTCTATTCTCACACGATCAGGCTCTCTACCTGTCTATTCTCTCACTCTCGCTGCATGTCTATTCTCACACGATCAGGCTCTCTGCCTGTCTATTCTCTCACTCTCGCGGCATGTCTATTTTCTTACTCTCAGGCTCACTGCTTATGTATTCTGCACTATCAGGCTCACTGCTTATGTATTCTGCACTATCAGGCTCACGGCCGTCTATTCTCTCACTGTTAGGCTCGCTGCCTGTCTAGTCTTACACTATCAGGCTCATATTCTCTCAGTATCAGGTATACTGCATGTCTACTCTCACTCGCATGCTTACTGTCATCTATTCTCTCACTCTCACTCAGGCTCGCTGCCTGTCTATTCTCACACTATCAGGCTTCTGCCTATCTGTTCTCACACCATCTGGCTGTCTATTCTCACACCAGCAGACTCACTGCCTACCTATTCTCACACTATCAGACTCACTGCCATCTATTCTCACTCCATCAGGCTCGCTGCCTATCTATTCTCACACTATCAGGATTGCTGTCATCTATTCTCACACGATCAGGCTCACTCTCTATCTATTCTCACACTCAAGTTACTGTCTATCTGTTTTCACACCCAATGCTATTAAGGTATTCTTGCTCTCTAGCTCACCAATGTATTCGTGCACTCTCGGGCTCACTGCCTATGTATTCTCGTACTCAAACTAGCCACCTATCTAGTCCCACACCCGGAAATCTAGTTCCAACTATCAGGTTCGCCGCCTATCTCGCACTCGTGTGCTGCCTTGCCAGCCAGACTCACCACTGGTGTATTATCATGCTTGAGTAGTATTTGTTCTTACCCATCCTCACACTCAGACTTGCTGCCTATCTAGTTGCACATCGTCATACTCTATCTGTGCACTCTCAGACTTACTGCCAGGGTTTCATACAGAGGGGGGGACGCACACCCTGGAATTCCCCCCCCCCCCCCCCCCCCAGCCAAAAATGCCCTTTCCCCCCCCCCCCCCCCCCCCCCCCCCCCCCCCACTGAACATTGTTCCACCCCCACTTCCTCTGCCAGTTTTTTTTTGTTTTGTTTTTTAATCTTTAATCAACAGGAAAGTCATCACATAAATCAATGATTTTATAAGATCATTCGCCTATTCTTTGATTTAAAAATCTCTAGTACTTGGTTGAAGTCAACATGTGGAAGTTCTGGTCCTTCAATTGCAATTCTCATAGTATGGATTAAATTCTGTTCATTGATTCTGTTACGCAGTCTAGTTTTGATCTGCTTCATGTGGCTGAAAGATCTTTCCACATTTGCAGTTCCTACTGGAAGTGCAAGTATAATGTTCAGTAGTTTAAACATTTCAGGAAAAATTCCAGCGTAAGCTTCTGAAGATTCTATTGAACTTTGATCTCCTGCAAAGATGGTGCCTTGCTAAGCTTATTTTTCTCCATGAAGATCTTAGTTTCTTGCAACAATACCCTCTTGAAGATGCGCCATTCTGCAATCACCTCTTCTTTATCCACTAAGGATGGTGATTTGTGAGTCATCATAAATCACTTCAGCTTCACTTCCATAGAATTGAGCCAGTGATTCTATCTCTGTGGTGCCATATTCAGCCAGGAGAGCTTCGTCTCTAGGTAGTAAAGCTGGATTGAAGACTGAGGATGACACTAGAAGCTTCACGACATCATCAGAAAATCGACTTTCAATATTATCTAACAATGCATCCAGGTAAGGAACAGCAACATTAGCTCGAAATTCTTTCACAGAATCATAAGCCATAGCACTTCCTTTTCTGGTTCGCAGATGTCCTACTGGGATTTCATACTGTTTTTCCAAATTTTCCACTACAGATGTTACCTCAGAACACCATTCAGCCCCACTTCTTTTTAGAAGCTTCAATTCTTGTGTTACATTTTCTATCATTCTTTGTAAAGCGCTGAAGTCAGCTGCTCTTCGCTGCATAAAGCAGTTGAGTCAAGCCAGCAAGTCCAGTACTTCTGACAAAAGAATGACAGTGGCCACTCCAGAAAAGGAACTGAAGATTAATGCAAGACCATACGCTTCTGCATCCCCAGAATTTTCATAAAGCTGGTACAAAGTTGTTATGATGGCAGGCAATTCTTTGCGAATAGCTCGTATACACTTCTCATGTGATAGCCACCTAGTGTCACTAGGTTTCACCACTTTCAATTCAGGGAGGTTGAGTGCAGCCTGAACAGCTACTAGAGTTTCAGTTTTTTTTGACGAGTAGTGAAATAATTTCCACAGATTACTCATTGCACCAAATACTTTCTTCACTGAAGTAATGGCATCAGCAGCCTGGAGTGATGCCAGCTGCAGTCTGTGACATGCACAGTGAATGTAAATGGCATGGCAAGAATGCAATCGTAACCTCTTTTGCACCCCATTTACATGTCCAGAGAAAACCGAGGCTCCATCACAGCCCTGTCCAACTAATTTGGAAAAGTCAAGGTCGTTGTCTCTCATAAATGTCAGAAGAGCATCAGTGATAGTAGCGGCATCCACTGATTTCACGTGGAGAATCGACATGAAACATTCTTGTGGGAAGCCATTAACCAGCCACCGGCAACAGATGGACAGTTCCTCCTGTGAAGAAATATCTTGGCATTCATCTGCCATAATGGAAAAATAAGGACTTGATTTCAAACTCAAAAATAGTTTCCGTTCGAGCTATGTACGTGTCCAAAGCTTCAAGCAGCATATGTGACCGTCTCTGTGAAAAGGGTCCTTGTCGCGCTAAAAAAGATTTTGAGTTATAGCCCGATAAAGTCGGAAATACGATGGAAAGTGCAAAAAATATGTTCTATTCATCGTAAAGAACAACCTTTGAAATACCAGTTCACCGAGTTTCATAACTCACCGACGTTGAGAACTGTGTTGAACAGTTGGCTAAACACCGCCACTAAACAATCGCCCGTAACGCTGAAGCTAAGTTGCGCGTATACGAATTATAAATTGCTAAAGTCATGCGCGTATACGGAAATTTTTTTTTAGTAGTTATAGCAACGCAGAAGCAGCGCGGGAAAGTGGTTAGCAATCTAAAGGCGATAATGGCTTCTGGTGAAGTGTGCGCTTCCGCTCTGAATGAGTTTAGCCTTTATTCCCCTGGGGATCAAGCAGCCTTGCAGGCTGTGGTTGAGGATTATTTTACATACATGGATGAAAATGAGAGTGAATGTTTAGCAGATTTAGAAGGTATTTTTAAAGCACTTTGTGTGTGTGTGTGTATAAAAGTAAACTATTAATACAGACATAGGAATTTCTAATGGCACAAGTAATTATGATGAAACAGAGGTTATGAATGAAATGGATGTTATGCATGAAATGGATGTTATGGATGAATTGGATGAAACTGAATCTGATGCTCCCTTATTGGAATGTTCCCAACGTGAAGTAGGAATCATTGATAATTCTGACGTGCATGAGGTGGCTTTGAGTAGGATGTCTACAATGACTTTGGAAGATTCCCCTGCTGAAATTACAGATGACATCTCTGAATTTGTTGAGAATGGTTGCGGCTGTTCTAAGTGGAACGGTAAGAGTTGTGTGAAGCAATTTTCAGTTTCTCACATACAAGAAATACGACTGCAATGCCAGGAACTTTCTCGTTCTGAATTAGACTTGGTCATTTTAGGGCAATTGCAAGCTCTAATGAACAATCATGACACTGTGTCTGTTGAATCCCACCACAAAGCCACTCCCAGAGAAAGACCATACTTTGCCTACCACCATCAGGGAAAACAAATTTGTTTGAAAGCATTCCTCTTTCTCCATTCTATAGGCAGCAAGCGTCTGAAGAACCTGTATAAGAGTTTTCATGTACAAGGAATACTGCCTCGTGTCCATGGAAATTTGAAACGCCTTCCATCACACACACTTTCTTTTAAGTCTGTCCAACAAGTTCTAGCTTTCATTGCCAACTATGCTGAAGAAAACTCCATTCTTCTTCCTGGACGTATTCCAGGATACAAATCCTGTGAAATGAAGCTCTTACCATCGAGCAAATCAAAAAAGCAGATTTGGAGACTTTATGAGGCAGCATCCGAGGGGGTTGAAGATATTCATGTTGTGGCTTACAATACTTTTTGTCGGTTGTGGAAGTCACTGCTACCAGACATTATAATGATGCGTCCCATGTCAGACCTCTGTTGGCAGTGCAAGCAAAACAGTCACCTCATCTTACGTTCGGCAAATTGTACAGACATTGAAAAACATCAAACTTTGCAGAAAGCTTTGGACCATCTTCAAGTTGTTGCTGCTGAACGATCACTGTACTGGAAATTTGTGAAAGACTGTGCTACTTCACTCCGCTCAGAGTTCACTTCGAATGGCTTGTTTCAACCTCCACCTTTGTCTTGAAAAATCCCAGAGAATTCAAAAACAATACAGGTCCACTATTCCTTCGACTATGCACAAATGGTATGTGGTTGATACACAATACAGGTCCACTATTCCTTCGACTATGCACAAATGGTATGTGGTTGATACATTATCTCACTGTTGAAAATAGGGTGTCAGGGAAACAAAATTTTAATGAATTTTATTAATTTTTAGGTTCATTATCCGTCTAGTCCACTGCAACCAGGTCCCATGTACTTCCTTGTTCCAAGAAAATGCAGCATTTTTGGCATTCATTGCGAAGGAGTTCCCAGACAAGTGAATTACTTGACAGATGAAGCATTTGATTGTGGTAAGGGAGCAAACATTGTCGTCAGTCAGTTGCACCATTTTTTTGAGAATCATGGGTTTGGAGAAAATGAAGTTTGTTTGCACGCAGACAACTGCTGTGGACAAAATAAGAACAACATCATGGTGCAGTATCTGTTGTGGAGAACTCTAACCAATAGGCATACCAAAATTTTGCTCTCCTTCCTCATAGTTGGACACACTAAGTTCTCACCAGACTGGTGTTTCGGGCTACTGAAACAAAAATACAGAAAGACTGACATCGGTAGCCTTGATTCGCTAGGGAAGTGTGTTAATGCTTCTGCTGGTTGTAACCACACCCAGTTTGTTGGGATGTCAGATGGAACTTTGATTGTTCCCATATTCGACTGGTCGTCCTATTTTGCCGTGCACTTCAGGCGACTACTTGGGATCACGAATTATCAACACTTCCACTTTGACTCCTCTTGTCCAGGTGTTGTTCAAGTTCAGGAACGTTGCGACTCTAAGAAAATTAGAATTTCACTTCTGAAGGATGATTGGGTTCCACCTCCATCAACATTACCACAGCAGATTTTTCCAAAAGGATTGTCGCAAGAGAGAGAGTGGTACCTGTATGACCATATACGTACTTTTTGTCCAGATTCTGAAAAAGACACAACATGTCCTCTACCTGCATTTCCAAAACCAGTTTCTCGTTCTGGAACTCCCAATCCCAATCCAGTAGCTGCAACTAGTGAAGGGCTTGATTCTGTACCTGAGTCGTCTTCAGTCAGTCCTAAAGCCAAGCGTCATTGTGGCCTTTGCAGGGAACCTGGTCACAATGCCAGAACATGTCCAAATAAATAATTTTAATTTCTCATCTATAAGTTCATCATAGTCACAATAGCCATGCATTTACTTACAAACCTTAACCATTTCTTTATTATTCATGTAAACATTCTAGACAGTATAAAGAGTTTGAGCTTGAACTGTATATTTTTGCCATGGTAATAACCGCCAGGACATCACACTGTACACACTGGCAAATGTCAACTAAAATGCATAGAGACAAAGTAGCCAGCTTAACTAGATTTCTAACACCGAGGCACTAGCTTATAACAACACCGAGGCACTAGCTTATAACAACACCGGACTAAAAATATGGCTAGCTTAGCCAAACTATCAAATTCCCTTTCTAAAACTACCACTAAACTAGAGCTGTTACGTCTTACCTTTGCTTTCGAAAAAGTCCAACGCAAACGAGAGCCGTTCTGCCATGCTTACTTCTTTTCCCGGCAAATGGTAGCCACAGCCAGACCGAAGCCCAACCCATCCGTATGCGGGGAAAACCGGATGTTGTTAATCACAACGAAAGCTCAACTTTGACGGGCGTTTTCTCGATTTCTTTTGGAAAGCGTAATCAAGAAAGCCGGGTACAAAAACAGTCGTAATTCCGCTTTCAATGAGAATTATGAGGCGCTTAATAGCTCATTTTAAAGCTCATGAAACGAGCTTTGCGTTAGTGCAACTAACTAAAAAAAAAAATTTTCCGCGACAAGGACCCTTTTCACAGAGACGGTCACATATTAGCACTGAACTTCGATGTGTATTGGGCATTAGCTGGGTTTTGGTTGATATGCTCTTCCAGTATTTTGTCACCATTAAGGACCTGAAGCTCAATTAGATTGGAATATAGTGTGGTATGTGGAAGTTTATTCTTAATCATGAAATAACTGATCTCATAAGCTTCAACAATATTTCTCGGTTTCTTTTCCTTTTCTCCACGTTCTTTTGCAGCAGCTGTATTATAAAGCTCTAGAACAGATTTTCCAAGCTCAGTCTGTTTAGCCATACTAGCTGTAATAGCTGCATCTTTATGCCACTGGGATTCAGAATGTGACTTCAGAATCTCAGTTGCATGTTCCCACTTTGTAATTCCTCTGGTTGTCCATGCACCTCTCACTCCAGCGGGAGGTTTCCCCCATTTCAAGCAAAGAGAACAGAACATCCCTTTATTAGAGTCAGTACAAGTCACCCAGGGATATTTGCTCTGCCATTCTGTTCTGAAGGAGAGTCTGGAAATGTACTGTTGTTTTTTATCAGATGAAGATAAACACTTTCTCTTCTTCGCAGGAGGTGGAATTTCTTCTGGAAGATGCTCAAGTTCTTCAGAAGAAGATTGAGCTTCTTCTGTAAGAGGTTCAACCACTTCAGATATACCTTTAGGAGTAATACACACTTCACATGGTTGTTCCGTGCTTTGGCTTGGACCTGGGTCAGAGACAACCAAATTAGCACCGCCGCTCTCTGATTCAGACAGTTTTTCCTTTCGTACCAAATACTTTCTTAGTCCATGCATGGTGCAAGATTTTTCAGAGTGAACTACCAAAGCAGCTGCCAATACATGGGGATGGCACTATTTAAAAATAGCCCACACCTTTCCTAATGCTTGTTATCCAGCTAGCTATTTTGGTATAAAATATGTCAAAGAGCAAGGATGGTTGTTTGAAGTCTACTTGAGATCATAATTATGATGAAGAAATAATTATAGCACATGAATATTTATCAGTTTAGTTATTTACTTATTATTATTTCATAATTATTATTATTTCTTTATTATTTCATAATTATTTATTTATTTATTTTATTTTATTTATTTATTCAATGAATTCATTTAAATATTGTACTCCTGATAGTACCTTGTTGAGTACAAACATCTGGAATACAGTGAATTGTTATATTACTGTTGTTTTACATGGGAATGATATTTTACTGTCACACTTCTTTTTTCACCTCCCACATATTGAACTCTCACTAGTGCAACAAGTGTTATATATACTAGCGGTGCGCTCCAACAGCGCAATGGGCGAGCGAGCTACCCCCACAATGTAGAATATGGTAAAAGAATTGGCTTTCCAGCAATTTGTTTACAAGCAGAAATGCCATCGGTAGTAGAAAATTTTCAAGCAAACGCACCTGTACGTACGGCCGGGAAAAAACATTAGAGTAACTCCGATTGACATTAAAATCTGTAAGTACATATTCTGTAGAGCCTTATCTACTGTTTAGAATGTTCCTCCGTGCTGCGGAAAGAAAGAAACGGCTAAAAAAAGTTCGCTCGCTCGCCAATAAACTTTTGGATGGTAGTCAAGTGGTTGTTGAAAAAAAAATTATCCCCCCCCCCCCACCCAAAAAAAATCCTGTATGATGACTGCCATCCAATCTTGCACTATCAGACTTGCCTACCTAATCTCGCACTGACACCCAGGGCCTATCTATTCTTGCATACACTATCAGGCTTGCTGCCTATGTTTTCTCAGGCTCACTGCCTATGTAGTCTCAGGCTCACTGCCTATGTATTCTCAGGCTCACTGCCTATGTATTCTCAGGTTCACTGCCTATCTATTCTCAGTCTCACTGCCTATGTATTCTCAGGCTCACTGCCTATGTATTCTCAGGCTCACTACCTATCTATTCTCAGGCTCACTGCCTATGTATTCTCAGGCTCACTACCTATGTATTCTCAGGCTCATTGCCTATCTATTCTCAGGCTCACTACCTATGTATTCTCAGGCTCACTGCCTATGTAGTCTCAGGCTCACTGCCTATCTATTCTCAGGCTCACTGCCTATGTATTCTCAGGCTCACTGCCTATGTATTCTCAGGCTCATTGCCTATCTATTCTCAGGCCTATGCCTATGTCTCAGGCTTCACTGCCTATCTATTTCTCAGGCTCACTGCCTATGTATTCTGCTCACTCCCTGTATATCTCAGGCTCACTGCCTATCTATTCTCAGGCTCACTGCCTATGTATTCTCAGGCTCACTGCCTAGGTATTCTCAGGCTCACTGCCTAGTATTCTCAGGCTCACTGCCTATGTATTCTCAGGCTCACTGCCTATGTATTCTCAGGCTCACTGCCTAGTATTCTCAGGCTCATTGCCTATGTATTCTCAGGCTCACTGCCTATGTATTCTCAGGCTCACTGCCTATGTATTCTCAGGCTCACTGCCTATGTATTCTCAGGCTCACTGCCTATGTAGTATTCTCAGGCTCACTGGCTAGCCTATTCTCAGGCTCACTGCCTATGTATTCTCAGGCTCACTGGCTAGGTATTCTCAGGCTCACTGCCTATGTCTATTCTCAGGCTCACTGCCTATGTATTCTCAGGCTGCCTAGTATTCTCAGGGCTGCTCATGTATTCTCAGGCTCACCGCCTATGTATTCTCTCTCAGGTATTCTCACATTGCCAGTATTCTCAGGCTCACTGCCTATATATTCTCTGGCTCACCGCCTATGTATTCTCAGCGCTGCCTGTGTATTCTTTGAGCTGATGGAAGCAAATTAATTTTAGAATTCCACCATGTGTTAAAAATGTTACTGCAAACATGTCTTGTATCTATATCAGAAAGGCCAATCTTCCTGTAGCACATTGCCCATTTTTGTGAAATAACATGTAATGTACGTGTATTACATTGAGCGACCAATAGTTTAGTTACATGTATTACAAGTGCAACATATGTAGTATTCTTCGAAATACTTATGTAAAGATGGTTCTGATGTTTTGTACTGCTTAGAAAAATTTAGTAGAATCTTTTACAATCTATCTTTATTTCGCTCTCTGTTAAATTCTCAGGATTAAGCAAAACTATCTCAAACTGCAAGAAATTATTTGCTCACATGATTACGACGTGTACGATAGGGGGACCTTTTCCACAACAGTTAGTACCCTATGTGAAGCCAACAGCTTCATGTTTTCTCATACTTTCATGTTTTCTCTGACTGCCAGAACAACTATAACATTACATTTTATTTCATCATTAGTATTCATGCATGCTTATTTGTTCTTGTTTGGTCGTGCATCGTCGATGTTCCATTTTTTGTTTATATTTATCATCTAGAACACTGTCATTGACTGTTCTTACTGGAACTCTGACGCTACCATACCCGCTAGTGGGTCTTCACTGTGCACTAGTTACTCTGTTCTGCTTGGTGTAGTGCGTGTCGATAGACTATGCTGGGATCAAGTCCTCAACTTGCTGGATAGTCCCTCTTGTACATGCACACTGAGGGCTAATAATAATAGTAACAAATTGTAAAGATTTTGTGTGTTAATATTAGCGTATTCATATTCATTTAAAATCATATATAAATTTTAGTTATTTTGAATGTAAATTCAATACAGACTACTGTGTGTAAGTATTGCTGATACGTTTGTAGTTGGGATTTAGTTTGTATTGCAAGTAGGCATTGATCTTTAGAAGGATCCACAACACCTTGTGTATTGTATATATCAGATAGGATTGCAATCTTCACTTTGAATCTCTCTAGTGAGAATGTTCACGGATTCTTCATCATCAGTGACGTGTTCCACCTCAGTTTATTTCTCTTATTATAACAATCTTGTTTCAATACTCTATACTTGTATTGTATATGCCAGTTAATTGTTTTATTTACCCCGCCCTTATAATTGTTATATATATTTTTGGTTAAAATGGCCCAGCTCCCCCCCTCCCCAATTCACGCGCCTGAAAATCTTTAACGATTTACACCCACACTAATTGAACCACACCAGACCCTTTTCCCGCGCAGCGATTGGTAAAGGCTCTGGGTACGCGTGACTACTTAGAGCCCACCCATACCAGTTTGCATTGCTCTTAAATTTACTACTTTTGCATTGTTTGTAACAAGAGGAGTCCGTCTGAATACTCTCTGACTGGCAAGCAACACCCCATTTTTTGTAATTTGAGCAAAGTTTAGTGAAGCCATCCAACATTTTGTTGCCATATGTACAGGATCCAGATAGATATGAGCACAATGTTGCAATCATAAGTACTGGTACTCTCTGTATCACATGCACATACATGAACAACTGTGGCATGTAAAATCATTGAGAAATGATAGTTTCAATTATTACACATTATTGTATCAGCCCATGAGTAAATTGTAGAGCTTTTGCTGCTATGTCTGTACAAATTAAAGTTTTTGTTGTGGGGCTCGTCACACCTGTTTCCTCATGTACAAACTCATATATTGTATACACTTACACATGTACATGTGTGTAGTATATAAAGTGCCATTGTGGTCTCTTTCATTCATCTTAGTAAGAGGTACTTTCTTGCTTTTTTTTCCTTCTTACATTCATAATGTATATTTAGTTTTCTAATTAAGCATTCCTATTTAATGGTTATTATTGAGACCTTTATCAAGTAGAGATGAGCAGTGTAACATCAAGTGCTTTACTGTACTGTAGTGAAAACAGCATTGTGTTCCTGAAAGGAGCACTGGACCTTTGGTAACATGTAATTACTTTCCCTTCTTTGTTAAAGGTTTGAGATTCAAGAGTGTCCAAGGAATTGCCATGGATACGTTTCCAATGACGATTTGATCCTTGTTTGAAGGAAAATCTACTGGAACATTGAGGACAACTAGACTTATCACTGACACTATCATAATCCAACTCTTTAAGAGCTTCTTCATACTGGAAATGTACAGTATTTTATTTTTATGGAATAGTTCATCAGTATTTTGTCAATTACATTGGGAATGTTATACTAGCTTACAAGCAGACTGCATTTTCAGAATAAAGTTGACTAACATAGTACTCAAGGTTTCTTCAGTTAGTGACCTCTTAGTGCTGCCTTGAGTCTACACGTCGATCGTACTTAAGTTGTATTTACCATTTACTCTTAACACATTGGAGAAACATTTCTATGAACAAATTGGGGTGGGGAAGGGAGGTGGGGAAGGGAGGAGGAGGCGAGTGAGATGCATGGACGCAGGAAAAGTGCTTGTATGTTGCTACTAGCATGATTGTCGCTACTAGATACATACACATGTAGTTTGCTCCATTATGGAGTTGTGGTCTGTCGACTTAAGAATATGTGTCACCAGTATAACATTTACTTCAACTTTTAGAATGAGCAGTCACGCCCAAAATTGAAGCCACACCCTTTGATTGTTGTGTGAACAAGTATTATAATTATAAAACTACAGTTGCAAAATATTGATGTGTACCTACAGCTATTTTTCCAATGTACTAGCATGATTGAGGTGCTGCTTGGAATGGGTCTGTCGGCACACAAATGGTCACCCCCGCAGCAATGGTCAGCCCCCCAGTAATGGTCAGCCCCGCAGAGATGGTCAGCCGCGCAATGGTCAGCCATATGCGCATGCGCACGTGCTTAAGGTTCAAAGTTCATTTGATCGGCCGCGCTCTGAGGTCAAAGGTGAGGGTCAGCTGTTCTGCACATAACGTCGTCCAATTTTAACATTGCCGCACTTTGGAGTTAGAGTAAGAGTACATCTAGATACAACAATGGTTTTGGTTTCAATTTTGGAAGGTTAGATAGTTAGCTTCTAAAACTCTCTTTTATATACCTGGTTTTCCACAGCAGCTAAGAAATTGCCATATTCCCATGCAGGAAGACCCAAGGTAAACATCCGGACAAAATATTTATTGTACACTGTTGGTAGTATTCCAAGAGCATTTCTATGCCATCTGTGATGTAGAAATTACTTGTAGCTGCAATCCCTTTCCTTATCCTAATATTTTACTATTATTTTCACCTCACTAAAACCTGTGAAAGTGGATGTGGTTAGCTAAGTGCTTTGACTACCCAATCCGTTTATGAACTTTTGCTACTTATTAATGCCCCCTGACATATTCACAGTTTAGCAGTAGATAAAGGGTCGGGCTTTGCAAGAATAGGAGTAGGTATGATCTGTTATAATTTTATGAAGTAATAGTTTCATTAAAGTGGCATCAGTTAACATTATTGAAGGTTTCTTACCTTTTTATATGGCTATTAAAGTTATAAGAACTTTTGTGGCACTAAATTCGAAATTAATGATTGTGTAACAAAAATAACTTACAAAGGCAAAGAAAAAACAAAACCAACACAATACAAATATAATACATTTGGACATTCCATCTAATTCTTCTCATTTTACTTAAACATTTACTTGGAAAATAATTAAGTTTATATATATAACAACACAACTCAATACAATATCATTGGATTACAGTATATATATAAAACTAGAAATGAAAACACTAGCGAATAACAGATAAAACACATAAAATTAAAGTATACAACAATACATTTTGTATATTAATAAAAATGTTAAAAGGTTAATTTGCAGCACTTTTTTCGTAATGTAGCTGCAATGTTTGTAAGATTAACCATTGGACTTTCCAGAGCATCAGCTAGTGCACTCCAGCTTCTGTTTGTTCCATTTGTCAGCCACTCCTTCAACATGTCCTGGCAACAAGGTTCTGTTTTATAATGACGGTCCACTTTTATACTGTCTAGCATAGTGATATTCAGACCCAGATTGAGACCTATGTTCTTCCATTGCACTCTGCCTTCATAGAGCTCTTCATACACCTTACCCAAGTCTTCAACTGTCAGTTCTGAAATATGAACATTGTGTGAACTCAGGTTTAGTGAGCAATAATGTAAATATGGCTACATAAATTTTAAAAGTATAAGAAAACAACAATTTAATTATAAGTAACAATTTGTGCAGTTGATAGGAAGCAAGAATATCACTCTAATTAGAGGCACAATAATGTATTACTAAGATATGTTTTGTCTAGTTAATTCAATATTCATTATTGACTTTACATCAAAGTGCAGTATTATTTTTCTTTTTAGTAAGGTATATTGAAAAATATATGTCTAAAACTATCATAATAAATACTCTAAAAATTCAATGCTAGCTCTTTCAGCTTCAATATGAATACCTTTATGAGGTAGTGTTCCAGTAGTCATTACGCTGCCACATTTCTCCTATAGTGTTGATAAATATAGTATTAGTTACACAGATATGTATTCATTGGTATTGTCATACCTTATTGAACCAAATTGTCTGTCTTGAATCTATAAGTGGAACTATGTTAGTACTATTTGGGTCATTCAGACACTTCATTTTAGGAGAGGTTTCATCTTCTAGTATACATAAATGGATTGGAGCTACGTTCAATAGTTTCAATACAGAATCCAATAAATGGCCTGTACATTCGAATCCATATTGAAGTCTTGCATTGTGGTACTTGAGATTATAATTGACTTGTGTTAACTTAGAAGTGATTGTATTTCTAATGTGTGCACAGACTACAGAAGTGGGCATAGTCGGATGAGAAGCTCTGTAAAGTACCACTTTAATATATGTGGCATAGCTAATGATAGTAACTGTGTCCAAGTCCTTTCCTACTAGAAATTCAATCTTGTTGCGACAGGGACTGTCTTTTTTGAAAGTCCAATTTAGTTCTGTGTTTGAGACCAGGCCTATAATAAGAGAAGAGAAGACTCCTAATGGTAAGTAGCCGCACTCATATCGATACCCGAGAGGAGCCACATCTATAGAAATAGGAACTTTTTGGAGCTCATCTTTTGTAGCACTTCTAAGAATACTAGGCATGAAGTAAGTAATTTCTTTTCTTGTAAGAATCATGCAAGAATACACTTACGATTTCTTGCTAATATCCGACTTAAAATGCACGCAAGATCTTTAAAGATATTCTTGTAAGAATCTCGTAAGAATCATGCAAGAATACACTCACGATTTCTTGCTAATATCCGACTTAAAATGCACGTAAGATCTTTAAAGATTCTTGAAAGAATCCTTCAAAGAACCTTGCAAGAATATTCATGCATATCTTAATCAGTATTTGTCATCTAATTCTTATAAGAACATGCAAGAATCTTACAAGAATCTGACAAGAATCTTGCAGGAATATTCTAATAATCCCAAATGATATTCCCCACTAATAATCCCCACTAATACTCCCCACTAATACTCCCCACTAATAATCCCCACTAATACTCCCACTAATAATCCCCACTAATACTCCCCACTAATAATCCCCACTAATAATCTCCACTATAATCCCCACTAATACTCTCACTAATAATCCCCACTAATAATCCCCACTAATAATCCCCACTATAATGCCCACTAATACTCCCCACTAATAATCCCCACTAATAATCCCCGCTAATACTCCCCACTAATAATCCCAACTAGTAATCCCCACTAATAATCCCCACTAATATCCCCACTAATATTCCCCACTAATACTCCCCACTAATACTCCCACTAATACTCCCCACTAATACTCCCCACTAATACTCCCCACTAATAATCCCCACTAATAATCCCCACTAATAATCCCCACTAATAATTCTCACTAATAATACCCACTAATAATCCCCACTAATACTCCCTACTAATACTCCCCACTAATAATACCCACTAATAATCCCGATTTTAATATTTAAACAAATATTGCTAAAAATACTGGAAGTTTTCACTATTTTCAAGTTACCAAGCAACTGACTGATTCAAGATAATGTGTCCAGGCTAGGGAATAAAAAAGTTATGAGTACACCCACCATATTCAGTTGTTGTATTAAGAATTACATGATATTGCTCCACAAAAGTACCTACTCTATAACGAGACTCCTTAAAGAAGTAGTACTGGTAGTTGTCCAAACAACTTCAAAGTAGCATATTTCTATGAAATCTTTGGGATTTTACATAAAGTATGATATATTTTAGTTTAGAGAATAATTACTTGATAGCAATTTATACCTTTGTTTAATGATATAATTGAAGGTGAATTGTTTACAATAAAAATTGCTTAGTTTTAGTTTTTGTCATCCACTCTACTGGTAGTTTTAGTTATTATCGAATTCACTGTATTCTAAAATATTTAGGTTTAGTTTTTTCATGTTATCTGCAGCTTAGTTTTAGTTAATCTTACCAAAAGTAAAATACCCCAAAACTAAGGGGTTTTGGTTTTAGTTTTAGTTAATTAAACTACACTAAAACCATCAAGCAGTGTAAGCTTAACAATTTTCTTGTTTCACACAGGTAGTGGATGTTTGTGTGCGTGAATGATGCTTAGCAGTGGGAGGGGGGAATAAACGTAGCACGTAATAATAGTATTTTATTCCTGCACGCCTTCCACTATATTTGCCTGGACTTCTGTAGTTTGTGTAATAGCTTCAATTCAGCTGGTAGCTAGATGATTGTAACTGCCTTTACACTTGCCTACTGTTATGCCTACTGCAACATTTAAATCCCTCTCTTTTTTGCAGAAAGCTCTGGATGTCCAAGTATGATTAGCTCTATTAAAGCAACGCTTTGGCTTCAGCCCAAACCAAACCAATATCTGATATAACAATCTTAAGTTATAGTTAAGAAAATAAGTTTTGAACAATTATGTTTCAAGCGTCTACAGCTGTAACATACCAGTGTAACCCTTTTTCTATTAAATTTAAAGTGTTAGGCTAGGCCTTCTAATATATTAACTGATGATGAAGAGGTTTGATCTTGTGTATCAAACACTGTGTTGGGAAGGGATCTGATAACATCAGTAGATACTACCAGTTGTAGTAGTTAACCATACCTGGATGCTCCGCAGTTATTACCTGAGAAATTTTAACATTGCCCACTTTGGAGTTAGAGTTAAGAGTACATCTAGATACAACAATGGTTTTGGTTTCAATTTTGAAAGGTTAGATAGTTAGCTTCTAAAACTCTCTTTTATATACCTGGTTTTCCACAATCAGCTAAGAAATTGCCATATTCCCATGCAGGAAGACCCAAGGTAAACATCCGGACAAAATATTTATTGTACACTGTTGGTAGTATTCCAAGAGCATTTCTATGCCATCTGTGATGTAGAAATTACTTGTAGCTGCAATCCCTTTCCTTATCCTAATATTTTACTATTATTTTTGCTGCATGTTCCACGTAGAGCCATTCCTCTAGTTCTGGCCACCTCACTAAAACCTATGAAAGTGGATGTGGTTAGCTAAGTGCTTTGACTACCCAATCTGTTTATGAACTTTTGCTACTTATTAATGCCACCTGACTTCTTCACAGTTTAGCAGTAGATAAAGGGTCGGGCTATGCAAGAATAGGAGTAGGTATGATCTGTTATAATTTTATGAAGTAATAGTTTTATTAAAGTGGCATCAGTTAACATTATTGAAGGTTTCTTACCTTTTTATATGGCTATTAAAGTTATAAGAACTTTTGTGGCACTAAATTCGAAATTAATGATTGTGTAACAAAAATAACTTACAAAGGCAAAGAAAAAACAAAACCAACACAATACAAATATAATACATTTTGACATTCCATCTAATTCTTCTCATTTCACTTCAACATTTACTTGGAAAATAATTAAGTTTATATAAATCACAACACAACTCAATACAATATCATTGGATTACTGAATATAAAACTAGAAATGAAAACACTAGCAAATAACAGATAAAACGTAATATTAAAGTATACAACAATACATTTTGTATATTAATGAAAATGTTAAAGGGTTAATTTGCAGTACTTTTTTCGTAATGCAGCTGCAATGTTTGAAAGATGAACTGTTGGACTTTCCATAGCATCAGCTAGTGCACTCCAGCTTCTGTTTGTTCCATTTGTCAGCCACTCCTTCAACATGTCCAGGCAACAAGGTTCTGTTTTATAATGACGGTCCACTTCTATACAGTCTAGCATTGTGATATTCAGACCCAGATTGAGACCTATGTTCTTCCATTGCACTCTGCCTTCATAGAGCTCTTCATACACCTTACCCAGGTCTTCTACTGTCAGTTCTGAAATATGAACATTGTGTGAACTCAGGTTTAGTGAGCAATAATGTAAATATGGCTACATAAATTTTAAAAGCATATAATTACAAGTAACAATTTGTGTAGTTGATAGGAAGCAAGAATATCACTCTAATTAGAGGCATGATAATGTATTATTAATATATGTTTTGTCTAGTTAATTCAATATTGACTTTACATCAAAGTGCAGTTTTATTTTTCCTTTATATATATAGTAAGGTATATTGAAAAATAATGTCTATAACTATCATAATAAATACTCTAAAAATTCAATGCTAGCTCTTTCAGCTTAAATATGAATACCTCTATGAGGTAGTGTTCCAGTAGTCATTACGCTGCCACATTTCTCCTATAGTGTTGATAAATATAGTACTTGTTACACAGATATGTATTCATTGTTATTGTTATACCTTATTGAACCAAATTGTCTGTCTTGAATCTATAAGTGGAATTATGTTAGTACTATTTGGGTCCTTCAGACACTTCATTTTAGGAGAGGTTTCATCTTCTAGTATACATAAATGGATTGGAGCTATGTTCAATAGTTTCAATACAGAATCCAATAAATGGCCTGTACATTCGAATCCATATTGAAGTCTTGCATTGAGGTACTTGAGATTATAATTGACTTGTGTTAACATAGAAGTGATTGTATTTCTAATGTGTGCACAGACTACAGAAGTGGGTGTTGTTGGATGAGATTCTCTGTAGAGTACCACTTTAATATATGTGGCATAGCTAATGATAGTAACTGTGTCCAAGTCCTTTCCTACTAGAAATTCAATCTTGTTGCGACAGGGACTGTCTTCTTTGAAAGTCCAATTTAGTTCTGTGTTTGAAACCAGGCCTATAATAAGAGAAGAGAAGACTCCTAATGGTAAGTAGCCGCACTCATATCGATACACGAGAGGAGCCACATCTGCAGAAATAGGAACCTTTTGAAGCTCATCTTTTGTACCACTTCTAAGAATACTGGGCATGAAGTAAGTAATTTCTTTTCTATCCCTTGTAATTGGAAGGGGAGCTAAGATATTGTGATGCTCAAAAAGTGTGATTAGCATTTCCATAGAAATGGAATCCTTAACATCTTCTTTAGTAGCTTCCAGTAGATCTGCCATTGTGAACTGAGCTTTGTTCTTAAATGCTGTTGCTGCTCGATGTCCAGCTTTATTGTACACAAATGTCTTCTTTACTAGTTGTGTTGCAGCATAATTTGTTGAACAGTTTAATTCAAATTAACTATAATAAAGTAAGCACACCTTGTCTGTCTTATAATTAGAAGACAAATAATATATTAATATTAAGGAGAATTAAGATGTTTATATTATTTACTTTTGCAAAAAAATAATTCGAACGCTTTATGAGCATCATGATTTTTCTAGTAATAAATGCCTAGTTATTTCTGCCTTTTCATCATAATGACTTACTTAACTGCCAACCCATTATTTATTAACACATTTGTAATTAACCACAAACTTAATTAAATATTATGTGAATAATTGAACAGCTTATCATTCCCCATTCAAAAAGTAAATGAACTGCTGTTCAATTGAATTAGCATAGAAAAGTATAGCAGCACAAGGAGAGTGAGATGGTGTAGCAATTAAAGGAAATACAATTGCAGTCGGTTTATTTATTTGTACAAAGACATCAGCATAAAATGAATGTTTAAAAGCACTAAAGAACCTTCTGATATGGAAAAAATGAAATAGTTACATAGAAAAGCTAAAAAAATTCAAACTTATAACTAATTCATCAATCTCAAATTCCAATTCTAATAGATCCCCACCATTAAGTGGAAACTTTATGTACAGCTTATTCAAATTCTATTTGTTAGATGCTGCAATCAAAATTACATACTATCTAAAGTTTGTACAGATCTTATATTAGAAAAATTCCTGCACACTAATTAAATTTTTAGTACTACAAATATTACTTACATATAAAAGTATAACATAACTCGACAGTTTTTTTAAATAAGAACAAATAAGTGCATTGTATTACTTAAAAGTTAATAAACACTTGAATCAACACAGCCAATTGCTATTTATAAACCAAAAATACATAAAAACATAGATACATAAATTAAGTTGTACTAACCTTGACGTCACAAATGACTATGTTTTCGAATCCTCTCACATCAGGATAATACAGGAGCGTGCCAACACGATAATGAAGAAACCATAGGACATTGGTTACGTCAGATATATCAATATTTAAACTTTCTGCAATCTCACTGCATTCTTCAAGTGTCATTGTGCGCTTTCCTTTTGATCGCAGAACAATGCTGAACATCAACCAGGAGCAAGGAATGTGAACTTTACCTAGATTCTTCTTAATGCAATTCTCAAAAGTTTCTCTTGCTGTGTTGATTTCCTCTACAGTTCCTTTCTTGTTGTCCAGTGCTAATGTCAGGAATTCTTCTGAGGCATACTCGACTATGTCTTGGTGGTAAAATTCTGTCTGCTCAATTTTCTTTCTAAGAATCTGATCTCGTTTTTTAAATTGTGACATGGACACTTTGTCCCTAAATGTTCCCACAAACATAGCTTTAGTAACTATGTTGGCTTTCTCCAAGTCAGCCTTATAGGCTTGATTTGAGGTCAATTTGTCACTCGTATTCTTCATGCATGCTATAATCTTTTAGTATAACAATTGAAAAGTTTCAGCACTATATATAAAGTAACTTATGTTATAGTGCCGAACCTTTGAAAGTGTAGACTAGTTACAAAATGTATTTCTTTAAATATTAAATGTTGTATTTTCTATGCTTGCCACATTAAACAATTCTTACCATCTGTGTCAAGTCTATGAGGTGTGTGTCATTGAAATAACTAGTACCATCATATCCACCAAACAAGACTGCATGAGTAGGACTAATACCGGTGAGAGTAAAAACAGTTCTTGGAGAAGGTCGACTTCCAGTAATTAAGGGAGAAGACCATGTACCTAAATAGAAATAATACATTTTTGTACTAATAGATTAACCAACAATTCGTAAATTTTTTTCTGAATTTTTTTAGGACTACTTATAGAAACTAAGATCCTTCATGAAAAAATGTATTTAACTTAACTGCTTCCCATATGGTTTGCTTGACTGTAACTATTTTGGAGGTGTAAACACACACATGCACACACACAGATGTAGTTTTGGCAAAACTTGTTTGAGGATCAGTAATGATAATAAACGTTGACTTAATTCACATATTAAAGGAATAGGAATATAATCCTAAAATAGTGTAGACACGAACTAATTAAAGTGAATACTAAACAACTTATTAGCTTTAGTTATATCCTAAACACCATTTATATTCTGAGCAGAAAGGTCAACTCTTTGATCAACTTTGTTCCTCTATTTTTGCAATTGAGAACTCCCACCTTCTTTTTGCATTGTAATTCTGCCCGTAACTTTCAAAATCACATGATATAATTCTCACACAATCTTATCACAAAAATGAAATGTTGGATTTTAAAGGATAATACTAGCACTTTCTGATGTAATTTAAATGTACACTTCTCAAGTTAAATAAGTAACCTCAAATAGCTATTACAATTTTAGATTCATTTTAAAATGAAGATATTCATAATTATTGATCCTCCATCAATAACATCTGCAACATCACAAAGGGCAAGTTTTACATTTGAAAACATATGAATTGAAGTGATAAAAAAATGTTTTATCATTCATGCTCACAAAGAATTACTGATGAACTAGACATAATCAACATAGAAAAATAATTTCATGTACATATGATGACACATTGTAAAGTTGCAAGTGTATGCTTGTCTGATATTTTTATTTCGTGTAATTTTCTCAAACAAACACAAATTTCATGCATTAATGTTTTCCTATAGTAGTGCAAACGACATAAAAAATTCCCTTTTTTATCCAACCACATAGTTTCATCTCCTCTTCCCTCTCCCACTATTTAGCAGACTCTACTCTTAGCTATTTTGATAGGAAAACAAGCACGAGTGAACTCATCATAGAATTTCAAATGTATGTAGCAAAGACAAGCCAGCTAATAATTCGCTCCATTTTTTTAAAGTTAGATTTCCTCATGTCACAATCTATGATCTAGTGAAACAAGATGTCCTATGTACCATATATATTTATACTTTTACACAATATCTGAATGTTATTCAAGTTTTACTTATGAGTGTCTTACTCACTTCACTCAATTCCACATGTGTAATAAATATAACACAAGCAAATCAAATTTTATAAATACTACCTAAATAAATAGAGTATCCAATTAAACTAATTGAACCATAATGTATTGTTCTTATTTACATTTGTAATTTCAGGGTATTTCAAAGCATTGACACAATTGAGACATGATTCTATACTAACTTTGCTTACATTTTTACTATTATTTCTCATTGACAAAACACATGTTAGTTACATTATCAAACTATTAAACACACAATTTTTCATGAATAGGCTATTCAATGTTGTTGCATACTTTTGCATTAAAATATTTTATGTCACTTTAATAAAAATATTAATACATTCTATATAGTAAAATTTTGTGCAAATAACCATGTCTGTTACTATAAATATAGCTAATAACTCTAAAAATACATTATTATTTCAGAAAATATATGTAACACATACTTACCATCTACTCTGTAATACTATTAATATACTTGATATGATTATTACTTACTTTGTGATATATTATACATATGAATCTCATTTGTCAAGCCACGACCATCTTGATATCGTTTATTCTTAGTAAATTGTGATCCAGACTGCAGTTCACCTGATGGTATGCCATAGCCGCCAATGACAATTAATGTATTATTATAATGTATCATTTGACACGAATATTTCCTCATGGGTCCACTATCATGTCGTGGTGAGATTTGAGACCATGTCATAGATCTTGTGTCTAGCTGATGTAATGAAGCATGGTATGATGTACCATCAGAACCACCAAACAAGTAGAGAATATGATCTGAATAAGCTGTTGCACAGCCATATATTCCAGGAGGTGGAGTACCAGTTGTAGCAAGTTCTTTCCACGATTCTGTAGAGCACTCATAGATTTGAACTACCTTCTTCAATAATTGTATTTCATTGTTATTAAAGTTGTCAACATAACCTCCATGAATGTAGAGTTGGTCAGTACTTGCTGAGGCATTAGCTGATACTCGAGGTGAAGGTTCATAATGACTGAGAGGCTGATCTAAAAAATATAATCATTGGTGTAATAATAGAATATACATTTACATTGACACACAAAATAGTAATATTTACAATAAATAATATATTTAATTACTTCGTAGCATTATATTATGTTGTTAATGTTTCTAATATACTTTTGATTTTTGATTGGCATTACATTTAAAATCTATTACTATTGATAATTGTCCAGCATCTTGATGATACTAATATCTCCTAAAAGTACTCAGTTTGTCTCAAAGTTCACTGGCATCAGTTGTCAAACAAGTAGTCATTTTCTCTACCTAGCCAAGCACATGCAGCCAGTAACCACAAAGTACAAGAGCAGCTGTCAAAACAAATAATTGCATGCAGATAAGAGTTGTTAAAACAATTCTACTTGTACTACTTTATGAATTCCAATAAAACATAAAATCTAAATTTGTGCCTGTTTTCAACTGGATATTTAGTATTTGCAATAAAGTATGTTCATTATAACATCAGTGAATAATACACATTCTGTTAAATATGTTTCAGTGAAGATGTTGGATATGCAATAAAATAAGGGAGTACAGCTTGAATTAGGTTAAAATAATTCTTAAAATTTACAGGATAAGGAGATAAAATAGAACAGAAAATAGAAAATTTCAAAATTTTAGTGAGAGAAGTATGAACAAAAATGGACAAGTAAAGTTTTATCGAAACACGAGTGATATTAATTAAAATCGCAGTCGTCAAAAGTTCATTGCATCCTGACTCCGCCTACAGTTATACTTTATATTCATTTGCTAAATAAGCATTGCCCAGAATTATATTGCTTATTGGATAAAAGTTCTACGAGGTTATGGTCAGACTAATCAGATCATTGTTGCAGTTTTTTACGGTTTTGCATATTTCTATATTTAACAATGTATTCTCAACAAATTAAATAGATATGTAACATCTGTATATTTGAACTATTCTGAATATTTGTATCTCAATAGAAATAATAGATAAAAACAGAAGAGTTGTTAACCTAATAATAGATTGCCTATCAAGTGGCATCACATTGGATAGAGGTTAAATTACCTTTATTATAGGGGCCAGGATTGGCTTCGACATCTCCACATAGTAATAATAGTTTCAGTTTTAGTGAAGTAGTTCTGGAATGAATTTCTTTTAAGATATTTATTGAACTATTCCAAATGGACCAGATCAGTGGGAGAAACTGCATTTATTCTTTGCCTTTTGTCTTTGGTTGTTTTATTATAGCATAGAATTTATTCGAGTTAGTTTTTGTTTTCCTTCTGAAAATCCAGCAGATTGTAAAGGCTATTAACAGATACTCAGTATTTGAAAAACATTGAGGTTGATTGATATATGAACAATGAGTCTCCCAGAGCGTTGATCTGTGTAGTCTTCTGCTGGTATTTTCCCAGTGTGCAGCTGGATAACGATGGCGACCCATGGCTGAAGCTTTAGATAAAATACACAAATGACAATAAAAACTTGCCATTTTTAGATAAATAATTAATTTCGTCAACAATATTCTTACAATGGCAAAATTATTAGTAAAAAGTCAATATTCAGATTATGTTGATAACATATATTTATTAGTATCTTTAAAGCTATCACCAGTGCAGTAATTTGATTAATTTTTTATTTAATTCAATGAGCAGTTTGATTTAAAATGTTGCCAATTTAAAAAAATACCTTTGAGAAAATAATATTTATTATCTACAATCATTGTATCATCCTAGCCAAGCAGAAGCAGCTGCTAACCTCAAAGTTCAGATGCAGCTGTCAAACTAATAATTGCTGCAGTCAACCTCAAGACAAGTGCTGCTAAACTATTTCATTATTAGTATTTATAAATTCCTTAATAATACACTTATCAAATATTGTACATGCAATCAATAGAATATTTAGTATTTACTGTAACTCATAAAATAAGGAATACACAACAGGTAAAACATGCTGATGTATTTGTTGGAAATGTACATACTCAAACATAGCTTGTATTTAGTTTAGAAGTAAATCAATTGAATATTTGATAAGTCGTAACAGATATATAAGAGTGTTGGATATAAAAATATCACTAGCTTACAAAATATTATTAAATATTAGGTGGACACTATCAAGAGGAGACTGTAAGTGCATTGAAGTTAATTAAATATTCATTTAGTAGAGGGTAGGAGAGGAGTGAGTAGGTGGACGCAAGTAATTTAAATTTCCAAATAGTAGAGGAGAGGAAAGGAGTGTGTAGTTGGATTCAAGTTAAATATATATTCATTTAGCAGAGGAAGAGGGGAAGAGTGAGTAGGTGGACTCAAGTTATATAAATAGGGGAGGAGAGGAGTGAGTAGGTGGACGCAAGTTATATAACTAGTGATGTGCTTGAGCACAATTGGCGAGCGAGCCTAAAGACTATACTATTTTTATATGAATGATTTTGACTTCTAACACTGTAGCTAATGAAAATAAGGTCCAGTTTTTAAATTTCGCATACATGGTAAAGGGATTTCAGTGCCATAGTAACAACTCTCAGCAACTACTTGAATTGAAGGAAAAAAACAACAACAAAACATTACACGTTATTCAAACATTTCCCTTATATTCTTTAGCTAAGTAGTGGTTGTAACACACAATGCTTTGACACAACTGGACATGCACCTACACAGACATACCTTCGCGGTAGTCTAGTGGACAATGCATTTTCAAGTAGATACTGTTGCGCACGGCTTATAACCATGACAAAGAGCGCATTGACTTACCACCGCCACTAACTCGAATAGAAATGGAAGTCCCTTAAGTTTTCACGTTTTAACTACACCCGCAAAAGAATTCAAAACGGTAAACAATTCAATTTCCAGGGTGATACAGGTATTAATTGATAAACCAGAGGATTCTGTTTAGTGCAATTTAGGACGGGGTCGACCACATAACTAACACCAAAACGCGAGGGTCAAAGTCCAAAATTACATACGTACGTCCAAACATATATATAAACTAGTGGTGTGCTTGAGCACAAATGGCGAGCGAGTCTGATAGTTAGGTAACATAAAATGTTACTATTCTTAGCTTACTTCATGCGAACACTATTATAGCAGTTATGACATTTGATTTCAGCAAACAAATACAAAATCACTCTCTTACCTGATTAATGGTAACTTTTGTAGTATCAAACATCAACCATTCTGATAATCTCAATCCCCAGTAACTCTTGAACAAGCTCTCAGCTACGATAAAAAATAAACCAGTGTTATTATTTGTAATTTTAGCCAACAAAGGAATTACTACTTACATCATTCTTGAGTATTGATAACTTCTGTAGTATCAAATTGAAGTTACTTTGACCACCTGAATTAGCTACCTTGAATTCTTGACAACAAGCTCTCACCTACAAAAACAAAAGACAATCAATTATAGCACACAAATAGAAAATTACTTTCTTACCTCAATTTCTTGAGCAGTGGTAACTTTTGTAGTACCAAATTTGAGCCAATCTGACTATTTTCACTGTTGACAAGCTCTTAGCTACATAAATGAAAGGCCAGAGTTAATTTTGCATATTTAGCTAACAAATATGGAATTACGTACTTACCTCAGCTTCCCTCGAGAAGTAGTAGCTTCCTTAGCATTAATACTACGGCATTCTGACTACCAACGGCTCTTGACAACCAACAACCGGCACTCCGTATCCCCCCATAAAACGGCGAAGTTTTGAAATTAAGTCTGGAAAAGGGTCTTCAATGCCATAGTAACCGGTCGAATCAACTTTTTGTTTCTTGAAAAGCAAGCATTTTTGCAGGAATTTTCTCACACTTTGGAGCTTAAGTATAATGTAAGGCTTGCTTAGTGCTGTAGTTTCAGAATAAACTGGGGTCAAGCCTAAAAAGCCGTGTTTTTTTGGAGGAAAAAGTTTCCCGCGCGCGCGTTAAAAGGGCATACGTACCATCCATACATACATACATATATATAACATATACCCGATTTTGCATTATCCACCCCTAATACTGTCTCGCTCGCTTCGCTCGCTCGCCAATAAACAAACATCCCCGATTTTCAATTGTGTTACCCCTGTAAGTGTCTCGCTCGCTACGCTCGCTCGCCGAATAGGAGAGAAGAGGAGTGAGTAGGTGTACGCAAGTTAATTAAAATATATTCATTTAGCTGAGGGAGAGGGGAGGAGTGAGTAGGTGGACTTAAGTTAAATAAATATTCATTTAGCAGTGGAGGAGGGGAGGAGTGAGTTGGTGGACTCAAGTTAATTTAATATTCAATTAGTAGAGGAGGAGAGGTGTGAGTAGGCAGATGCAAGTTAATTAAACATTCATTTAGTAAAGGTATAGGAGAGGAAGTAGTAGGTGGATGCAATTTTATTTATTATTTTTTATTAGTTGAAGGGGAGTACAGTATAATAGAATATTAAGGAATATGGTATACTATAGATGTATATGATACTTGTGCTATCTGTTAGCTTGGAATCTGCGAACTTTTCAAGTAATTCCAGTGCTTTGTGACTGACTGATTTTGTTAGCTCAACCATCTCAATATAACAGGAATATTATATTTACTTGCAATTACAAAAATATTCAAAGTAGCTATAGTGTATTCATGTATAGCTCATCCAAAGTCCTACTAAGGTCATGAATGTTGGAGACACTCATGTGTAAAGCCACATCTAGTTAGAGAAGTTATGCTATATAGCTCAGTTGATTAGTGTCTCATGAAGTATCAAGCTAGTTGAAGTGTGCAGTGATCAATGTCAAGCTCATGATGACCAAAGCTAATAATGACTTGAAACCATGAATCTCATCAAACTGATATTCTCTCTTCTTACTCAACGCAGTCTTTATTTGATAGAAGTAAGTGAGACTACTATGAATATCATTTATTTGAAGGTAGATATGTGACCGTCTACGGGAAAACCGGGCACAACGCGGCGTGCGTAATATCGAGAAAAGATCGATTGATTTCTTAAAAATTTATTGTTTCAAGCCTACGGAAGGGAATGGTTAGGTCTATTATAGCAGGAACGACTAAAGCTGCGACGATAAAACTTGGAGAGCTCAATATCTGGACGCCGACAACTCCGTAAGTGCAAAAAAAAAAATTCGAAGGTGCCGCGTTGTGCCTGGTTTTCCTATAGACGGTCACATATATGCAACCTCCTGAAGCCACACCCTAACTTTGCATGTGCTTTTGCCCATGAAGTATGGGTCTATGTAAATTTCCGATCAAAGACATTAGTGTCATTCATAAATAAACTGGTGATGTGCTTGAGCACAAATGGCGAGCGAGCCTAAAACTCTATTGTTAAACGATTAATTTTAACTTCAACACTCAAACTACTAAAAAAAGTCAAGTTTAAATTACGTGTATACGATAAAGGGGTTTCAATGCCATAGTAACCACCTGCAACAGTTAGAATTGAAAAAAAAAGCAACACAAACAAGTAGCATTATTTACAAAAAAAATTTGTGATATTCTTTAGCTAAGTAAAGGCACACTACTTTCACACAACTGAACATACCTACACAAGGCTTAACTTCGTAGTTACTCTAGTGGACTAAGAATTTTCAAGCAAATACTGTTTAGTAGGGCTTATAACTGTGACAAACAGCTTATTAACTTACCACCACCACTAATTCGAATAGAAATGGAACTCCGTTAAGTTTTTGAGTATTAACTAAGAATTCAGAGCGGTAAACAATTCAATTTTTAGGACGGTACGGGTAATGATCGCTAAACCGAAGGATTCTATTTGGTGAAGTTTGGGACGGGTCCAACAAAATCTATTATTTTAACTTCTTAGGCTTCCTCCCAGTTTCTTTTGTTAGTAAGAAAATCATATTAATAATTAGACTCTTAAATGGGCAGTGATTTCTCTATAATTGCTTGGGTTTTCAAGTCTCGAAAAGTTGTGGCAAGTGGTTACTATTACATTAAAAAGTGTTTCCAATATGCAATTCAAAAGCTTGGCCGTGCTCAGCAGTTTCGTGTTTTTTTGTCGGGAGCTGCTTGTAATTTAGATAGCTAGAATTGTTTTAAATAATGTTTTTGAATCACTTGTACTCAGTGGCTTGTCCTCCATTTGTGCTGAAACACATCACTAATATGTATATATATCTTATTATAAGCAGCAAGGCAGTACCAATGGCTACTGACTGGCTATGAATATGCTTATGTGATGCAGTGTTCAATAGCTTCAATAACTTCATCAAAGACTTAATATATTTTGCTGGTAGAAAAATTGAGCATTACTAACTATAGCAAAGCTTTTTATTGAGTATATAGCAATGCACTACACCAACGAGTTTATCTACATATTTAATTACACTTACCTCTTGGATGTATCACTATGAGAGCCACACCCACACTTGCAGTGATTGTCAGCAATGTGCTAGTACTTCAGAACAGTTCTTGGTTGCTTGCTATTCTAGACAATAATAAATGGAATTTGATGTTTCACAAATTCAGCTTCCAGATCATGCCAACCACCATCATTGAAAGAGTAATAATATAAATGCCATGAAGAAATTCTGAATCAAACCTAAGAGCTAACCTTCACGCAAAACAAGTTATTATTAAAACATTCCACTCAAAAGTCACGCCTAATGCATTTTCACTTACTGTTGTAACCTCGCTCTAGTTAACTTGGAAAACTCACCTGATGAACGAAAAGTTTTAGCCGTTTAGGTAAATGTCGCGGACTGTCCACAGCCAACTAATTCAGCCCCACCCCTTTTTCGACACTGCTCCAGTAAACATATAGCACGTGATGTTTAATTAAGCTATGTTTTTTTTCTCCCACGCCTGCCTCGCCATAAAATTCTTCAAACTTTTGTTTGTGCGTAATCTTAACTTCAGTATTGATATTTGCAGCTAGATGAATTTAGCGGCCTTTAGACTAGCTTACTGTTATACCTCTACAACTTTCAGAGCTTTGACAGTCTAGCAGAAAACCTTACAATGAACACTGAATGAAATCTTAGAGCTAAACTTTCATGTACAAATAACTAGTGGTGCGCTCGAATAGCGCAAATGCATGGCGAGCGAGTAAATATATGAGTATAGGTAAAGATGATTTGTGAAGGAAATCGCTAAATAATAGCAATGATCAGGCATGAAGAGTTAACAATAACAGAATTACCTGAATAAACTTCGAAAGCAGTGGCAAAGAAGCGCAGTTTGACAAAGACTTCACAATTGTTTCAAGAAGAGAGTAGCTATAAACTTTTTGGTTGAAACAAAGTTGCGTAAGGCAGTGCAGCAGGATTCTCCGCGCTCGTTAATTGAAAAATACTGGAACTGTGAACGCTTTACCTAACTTACGTAATTAGAAGCGCGGGCGAAATTTTTTGACGTACGTATACATACCTACATATATATATCTGAAATCTCAATTGAACACGACTGATAGTCAGCTTCGCTCGCTTCGCTCACTCGCTGAATTATCAAAACATTTCCAACTCATGGAGGCACCCCTAAATACATTTTCACTGACTGTTGCAACCTTGCTCTAGTTAACTTGAAAAACTCACTGAATGGACGTAAAGCTTGAGCAGTTTAGTTGAATGACATGGACTGTCCACAGCCTACTATCTGAGGTCCACCCGTTTTTTTTAGGCTGCTCTAATAAACTTGGCGTGTTGTTGTAATACGAGCATATCTGTCTATAAACTTGCAATTTAGAGAATTATGTTTCCACCACTGTGTTGTTAAAGTGTCTGGTAGCATCAGTACATACAACCAGTTCAAAAGTAATGTTAGTCCTACCTGGATGCTCTGCATATAAATCCTGAGTAATTATAACTTCACCGCACTTTAGAGTTCTACTAAGAGTGCATTACTACTGCATCTAGATACCGCAATGGTTTCAATTTTGACAGGTTAGATAATAGAGTGTACTGATAGATAAAGGGTCAAGCTATGCTAGACTAGGTGTAGCTATGATATGTCATAATTTGTAAGAGGCAATAATATTTTCATTAAAATGCCATCAGTTAATATCTCAATGTTCCAAACTTTGTACTTAGCTGTAAAAATGATAGGGAAACACTCTACCTAGAATAACTCAATGTGCATCATTTACTCATCAATTAAATGTATATCAATGCTTATAGCTCATCAGATTCAAACCAGTATTACAGTTTATTTCACGCTCAATTATTGCTGAAGGTTGTAAAGATTTGGCTCGAATATGCCTCTTATTAATGTCCCAAATTCGATTGGTATTCTTTCCTTTTTCGTTCTTGCACTTTTTAAAAAATATAAAAAAAGTTTGTCTAAAATGTCTGTTCACTTTTTGTTTTAGATATACAATTTTTAGTACACGATGGAATGATTCTGCGTGCATGTTTGTATTCATTGGGCTACCACTTCTAAAACATAAGTCCCATCGGTCGCAATTATCATAATAAGTCTTGAAATATTCAATATATTTTGTTTCTTTATGGACTGTCAAAAATTTGGTAAGCAAGAGTTTGAAGCTTGTTGTGCTCATTTCAACCATAAGAGTGCGCAGTTGATGGTTATATTTCTTTTTGGTCTTCCAAACAATTACAATGTTTCATTAGTGCCTTTCTCCATGCACGATCAACATGCCATCCACACAATAAACATTTAGTGCTAGTAACATCAAAAACTTCTTTCATAAACCACAAACAAGATTGAAATCTGTTACACTTAAGTTTTATGGATTCCAGGGAATGCACTAAGACTATTTTGTCTTCACGATTAGAAATTACAAATGCTACTGGAATTTCTTCTTGATAGTCATCCAACACCAAAATTGTAATTAAATGAAAGTCATATAGTTATTCACATTATAATGTTGCATCTATACACACCCCTGAATTACCATGTTTGATTAGCATGTCTTTCTGAAATTCTTTCTGAATAACTAATAAAAAATCTTGATTGTTGAGCATCTTGCATTCTTGACTGGGTTCTTCACCTTGCTGTTTATACAGTACAATAGGGTTATAATCCAATGTCTGCATTTCTGCAACAATACTTGCCACACTTACAAAGTCATTAGAGTGTTTTTGAATACCATCAACGTTGAGCTTTTACAAATATTATTGATGTCTTTTTCTGTAATCAGATGATCATGAATAATCCCTTGACTAATTTCGGAGTCTCTATAACCATCAATAATGTGCCTTACACTAACTCCTTCCTTCAGTTTCTCAGCCACAGATTGTTTGGTAGTCTTACTCAGCCTTAAATGTCCCAGTTTTTTATCATGATTATAATGGTATGGAATGTACGTGATTGATACTGAGCCTGTCTTTAAACATTTTATTGCCTTTATGTACGGTGAACAGCTCGCATTAATATTTTACTAGTTCCTTGACTTTTTAGACCCCTTTTCCCACTACCACGTGGGTTATAACTTCCACTTCGATTACAATAAAAGTAATAATGCTGATAATCTAGTATAGGTTTTGGGGCAGTATGTATCACAAACCATGAATGTGAGGTCCTTTCTTCCTCTTCTTTCCAGATGGAAAATTCATCAAAACTATCAAAAGTCAGTTCTATCTTGTCAATGACATAGCTGTGACCTTGTTTGAGGTGTTCCACTAATTCCGGTACATTTACAAATCTAAAAATAAGGTAATCCATTAGTGTCAAGTATACAATTTGCTGTATTGTTCTTAAAATATTACCTTATAAAACAGATGCTGCATCCAATGTTCCCTTTATTTTCCTTGTGAGCCATACTGACATGTCAAGATAAACTACTTTTGTGGGAATACTGCTGATTGCAGAATTTACAAAGCCAGACCTTATTTGTAGATTCACTTAGCTTATCAGTGCCAGCAAGAATATTACATCCATTTTCAGGGGCAGCGCACTCACTTTTCATATCACCAGATGAAGTAGATTGTATACCGATTGAAGAAGGCTCATGTTTTGTAGATAGAGTATGAAGTAAAGAGATGTTTTCTTCAGCATTACATTTTCGTAGTGTAGAGGTTGATGACTGTGCTTGAGAGTAGAGAGGCAATGATGACAACACTTGTGATTTAGGTAACTCTGGAAAGTGATACAAGAAATGGTACATAAAAAAGTCGATTGTTATCACAGCAATTAAGTAGAATACCACAAGTTTGTGAAGTAGATGTCTTCATACATGATGATACAGATGTTCCTTCACATGATGATCTCTCTAATGTTAATTCAAAATAACTAATAGCTACTACAAGCTATTTCAATTTGCTATTTATGAAAATTACCTGTTTCAGAGTGACCTGAGTGGACCAGTGGAGCTTTTGCTTTTAGTGACAATGATAACTTTTTTTTCTTGCACTTCTGGCTTCCTGTTGAAGATGTTGAACAAGATCTACTTCTGTAATTTATGGAAGCGATGCTTGAGTGAGGTAAACATGATAACGGTGATATATGAGTGTCTAATATAGAAAAAATGTTAACCTTCTAATACACATGCTTAAATATTTATGTGATAGCAAGATGAAAGTGCAATTTCTACATTTTAAGATCAAAGACTAGACTTTTAGTACCAGATTTTTGTGAAGATTTTGGAGCTGAAATATTGGATGTCGAAGGAAGTTCTGCTTAAAGAAATGCAATGGTAATGTAATAATAGCATTATCGAATAATAATGGCAATAATAATTCAAGAAAAAATAAACAATTACCTAATGGTGAATGGAGTTGATTGGAAGATTTAGACTGTATCAAGTTCGAATGGTTGCCCTTATAAAAAATTTTGATTTCCTGGCCTTCATGTCACTAACATTAAAGTACATCACTATTTTGTACTTGCAAGTGTAAAAGAAATTTAGCAAGGGATGCAGGGGCAAGAAGTTAACACTTACACTAACATTGAAATCACTGTAACTCATACTTACACTAATTCTCCACAGAGAAGTTCCTCAGCAATGACTTTTCTGATTATAGGCATTTGACTCTATAGGAAATGAAATGTTTCAAAGAATTTATGTGATTGACAATTTGAAGACATGGGTGTTAACATGCTATGAGAATTTGGTAATGTAAAGCAAAGCAATTTTCCATTTTCAGACAAACTTTATTATAAGAATCACGAAATAAATAGCTAATGATGCGAATGATGAAACTCTTCATTTACCAGTTAGCCAGCTATTTGTATAAAAATGGGTGTAAGCATCTTCATCTGTCCAAACACTAGGTGACCATGACAGTTCACACTGGCAGTTAACTATTTGACACCATTTCTTTTTCTGCAAGAACACCAATTGTTGCATTGCACACAAACTAATAATAAAGTGACATACAAGCCATAAATAAGCTGAGAATGTTCAACAGTTCAATCCAAGCCCTTCTGACATCACTTGCTCTCAATCCTTTCCTTATGGCTGGGTGCATTTCCACACCACTGAATCATAGCTGCTAAATAATATTAGAGCATGCATTGAGCAGGCAATTACAGCTGCTAATTTATTCTGTACTTAAATGAATATAACTTTTTTCTTGGATTCAGGTAGGCATTGACTAATGCTACTTTGGAAACAATTCTGCTTTTTTTGATGCCAAATTTACTTGTATAATATTTTTTTCTGGGTTTGGTCATGTTTGACTTTCAACACCATATACTCTAAAACAGTAATGGCTAAAACACAACAGTGTGTATTTGCAAGTGCAACCATTGTCTATCTACTATGAAATTAATTTTTATAAAATTCTACTTTGAAGAAGTTTGTGCATATGATATTTTTAGTAACATACACATGTAGTCACCTCAGTATTGATCAACAAATATTGCATCTTACTTCTTGACAATCCATTGGTTCATTTGCAACCCTATACACTGCAAACTGACAACAAATAGAAAAGATTATGAAAATGTCATAAGTTAAACTATCACTAACCTGTGTAACAAATACTCCACAATCGTTAGCATTTGTTTGCTTGGGAATAGTCTACACACCAAAAAAATTTGATAAAACATTATATTATGCAATAAATACTATAAACTAACCTTTACTGCTTCATAGGACCACCTGCAGAAGTCTGATCTACTAGTCCCATTTTCTAATGAACTTGTATGGTAATCTTGTGCAATAAGTATTATATAATGCACAGATATGAAAATTACAATGCCATGCCATGGCTAGCCATATTGCTAAATGTAGCTATCATTGTGGAGAAGTTTGTGCAGACAAGGCATCAATCTATCGTACATGATCACAAGTATTCATTGCTTCAATGATGCGCCATCAGCTTTGTTATGAGCTGACTATCTGACTTGACCAGCTAGAACAAATCATTTAGTCTTTGCTGTTTGTGTTCCAGTTCTTCACTTTTTGTGTTGTTTTAGTCCTCATTCATAGCATTACACTGCTCTGCCCCTTCTTTCAGTCTCCCAGGCCAATGGACCCCTCTAAGTAAGGCAGCCTCTCTCTATTAAGGGGTGTGGTCAAACATATCATAGGAATTTGAATGTGTATGGTGTGTATAGCTAAACTTTGTGGGCGTACTATTCCCAACAGGCCTCGTCTCTCTCAAGTTTAGCAGTTCAGTTCTGGGGCAACAGGTACACCACTGCCACCAGAATCCAGTCCCTCAATCTCCAGCAAACTGGCTCCCTCCCCTCAGGTATAAAGATTAGAGTTAGTTAAATTGATAAAAATAAATGAAACACAGATACACATGACAAGACTAGACTGACTTGACACGCACGTGGTCTGACTATTTATACAAGTTCAAGACCATGGGCGTGTCTCACACAAAATGCTGCAGACTTCCTGCTCTGACACCAATCATACGAAAATATTTCTTACACACACACGCATGCACACACAAAATGACATGAGTTCTCACTGTTCTGTCCTCCTCTGTCTACCTGATATACAATGTATCCGAGAGAGTATTATATTCTAGACACTACAGCACGAGTGTTGATTGACAGCAATTATGTTTCCACTGGGATGTTAGCTACTTCTGTTCAGCATTACTTTTTTTTTCATAGCTAATAAAAGATGCATGCATAGTAACAATCTTCATTAACTAAACCAAACAAGCACAGCTCATAAAAGCACAGCTTATAATGCAGCTTTTTAAATGTTCAGATTTCATTGTTTGCTTTTAGCCACAACTAGCATTAGAAACTTATCTCTGATGCTATAGATTATTGTGATGTAGACCAATTTCAGTTATTTTCATATGCATAACAGACGACACATGATTTTACCCACTGATAAATTTCAAATTTAGTAAAACAGTTCAAAGAAAAGCAAAAAGAAACAAACAAAAAACATAACATAGCTTGACAGTATTCAGAATGTAAACATGAGAATGAAAATAAAAATTAAAAAATCAATAGATTTCAATCTGAGAATTGTTAGATCATTTTGTCTTGTGGCACCTTGCAGGACTCTTCCATGACGCACATGGCTACATAACACTAACAACAAATCAGTTTTTTTTAAACCTAAATTTTTAAACAATTATAGAACAATAACAGGAAGTCTCCAGTGTATCTACAAAATGTATTGTACTCCTCCACCTGGACCAATAAACCTTTAAAAAATAATGTGGGGGCTCATAATGGTTAACCACACAGGCATGAACACTCAATAACTGGTATGAACCACCTGTCCCCATACATTGATGAGTCATACACAAATAATAATGCTACTGACCCTCAGCGCACGTGCACCAGGTGGGGTACATTATTTTTGTGTCTGTCCTGGCTGTCTGTCAACAACAGATCTTTCTGTTTTCACTTAAGGTGCATTTATCATGACACATGATTATTAGATCATGTTCACCATTTAGCTAGACTTGCTATGCTCTTTTTTATGCAAGTTGCCATATTTCACTGACTGTGCCCAATACTATTAAGCCTCAAGAGAGGTAGAAACTGAAAGCAGACAATGATGAAAGTCTGTTTAATGTGCCACTTTTTTTTTAATTTCAGCTTAGCTTTCTAGAAAATGAGAGAAAGAGTAAGCCATGATATTGTGGGCAAGCCCACATGAAGGAGAAAGAGGAAGACAGAACAGTGAGAACTCGTGTCATTGTGTGTGCGCGTGCGTGTGTGTATCAGAATTATTTTCGTATGATTGTTGTCAGAGCAGGAAGTCTCCAGCATTTTGTGCGAGGCACGCCCATGGTCTCAAACTTGTACAAATAGTCAGACCACATGTGTACTCTTGACAATGGAGCTGAAACTTAATGGGGATTATCCTACAGTAAGATTGACAGGAAATTTTGGTTTTCTTTTAGTGAATTGTTGAGACCATTATATTAATTGTAATTTAGTTCTTGCCATTATTACACTTTTCATCACCTATCGCTGAAATATGATCTACAAAACCTACTATAATGTAATGAACACCTTGAGTGTCATGCGTTACAAATTAGTGTTAAAAGAACACTTGAAATATAGTTACTGCACTTACTTGGCATCTAGGCAAACTATTTAATAAAATCAATATGGCATGTGTGTACAGATGTAATTGAATTTGATACAAAATGACTCATCAGATGTAGTTATTGGTACAAAACGTACAGTAAGAATATCAATAATAAAACAATTTTGCAACAATTGTCTTTGAGTATAGAAGATAACCAAGTTTAGGTTCTGCAATTCCTCACTTCAATATTGCAGGCAGCCTCTACATAACACAGTGTGCATGTAGAACAAAAGCAATTACAATAAATCAATATCATATTAATGGCATCTACTCAAACATTACTCTCTGTTAATGTACTTCCTATCTTATCCTCTACATTACGTTCTTTGACTTAAGTAAATATTATAAATCTGTTTAGGTTTGGAGCGGGAGGGGGGGGAACGTGTTGTTTTATGTATTCCCATAGATTGAGTTTTGGAACTGCACTTTCCAGCTGGCTCTGAAGTTTTTAAAGGGAATTTTCTGGACCGCTTTGGCATGGAGCTTTCGACAAGAGTAGCTACTTCTGTTAAAAAACTTGGACATACTATAGTTGTCTTGAAAACTCGAGGAAAAGCACTGAGCAGCTGCTTCACATGCTTGATTACACACATACACACATACATACTTGGGCCATCACTGCAGCTGCTGATGGCTAGCTGGAGTACAACCACAACATAGTATCTCCAACCAAACTAACCACCTTATACACTTCATAGTAAACTTCAACTTAGCTTTCATTATATCAAAGTACGTAACTACTCCCACTTACTAATAATCCCCACTAATAATCCCCACTAATAATCCCCACTAACAATCCCCACTAATAATCCCCACTAATAATCCCCACTAATAATACCCACTAATAATCCCCACTAATAATACCAACTAATAATCCCCACTAACAATCCCCACTAATAATCCCCACTAATAATACCCACTAATAATCCCCACTAACAATCCCCACTAACAATCCCCACTAATAATACCCACTAATAATCCCCACTAATAATCCACACTAA
>WLWD01000947.1_pt1 | contig 60621 bp, 45 predicted proteins | sample 6712731 | NCBI WGS metagenome assembly WLWD01 (sample SAMN12718690, study PRJNA576275) | sponge metagenome | isolation source: marine sponge | host: Mycale hentscheli | place: New Zealand: South Island, Marlborough, Capsize Point | collected 2014-11-01 | reverse complement strand
TTATTCCACCCTAGATATCTTCACAATGGTACATGACCTGTGAAATAACTCAAGATATTTCATTGCAAGCTTGCATTACCCTAGTAGTTATAGCGACAGGCCAATCTCAACACTTTTCCTGGTTTTTACAGCTACCTTCCTCTGGTGTATGTAGCCTACCCACCAGGTTAGAGCAGCTGCTAAAATATCAGCTGAGTGTTTGGGGAATACCTATAGCCAACTTTTACCTGTGAGTTCAGGTCCTAGTACAAAACTACAGTAGTGAAGATATCTAAGGTAGAATAAACCACTTATTACACTTGTCAGAGTGATATGGCAAGATATATCACTCTCTGGCTTTTTTTTCACTGCCTCTGGCTCATGAAAACAAATTAGCCTGCTCTTGAAATATTTCGCCATATCACACTCTAACTCATGTAATAAGTACTATATGTATGTATATGTTATAGTTAAAGCATGAGCGCTTAGTTTCTAGTCGATTTATTGCACGACAGCCCGAGGGCCGTAGGCCCGAGGACTGAGTGCGATAAATGTACTAGGCACTAAGCGCTCATGCTTTAACTATTTTAAATACCGGGCAAGTGTTATTGCACACTTGCCAAGTTATTACACCTGACAACAATATAGCAACGGTATTTAAGTAGTACTTATTACATGAATCAGAGTGTTATATGGCGAATATTTCAAGAGCAGGATAATTTATTTTCAAGAGCCAGAGGTGATTGAAAATAAAGCCTGAGAGTGAAATGTCTAGCCATATGACTATGATAGAGTGTAATAAGTGGTTTATTCTATGCTAGATACCTTCACTGAAATAGTCCTAGGTAACTCACCTTGTAACAGTTGGTGGTAAAACTCTCTAGGGGCTCCCCCATACCATTTTAGCAGCTGCTCTAACCTAGTTATATGCTCCACTAAAGAAAGGTAGCTGTAAAAACCCAGAAAATTGGTAAACCAGGCACAGGTTTGCTATAAGTACTAGGTCAGCGCTAGTTAGCTAGTATGATAAAGAAAATAATAACAAAGGAAAAGTGTAGAAACAAAAAAAAAGAAAGAGAGGCAGGAAAGAGAAAAAGACAATGAAGAGGGACAAAAGAAAGAGGAATGAATGAAAAAGGTAGGAAGAAAAGAAAAAGGAAGAAGAAAGAATGAAAAAAGTACACGAAAGAAAGGAAAAGAAAGGAAAAGGTAGGAAAGAAATAAAAACAGTAGGAAGAAAGAGGAAAATAAAGAAAAATAAGGCAAGAAGACAAAAGGAAAAAAAAAACAGGATGAAAAAAAAAAGATGAAAAAAAAAAGCGTCGACGAGGGTTCGAACCAGAGACTTTCAGGTTAGGTATTTGCTCACTCGACAACTACGCAACGCAACACCTCACGCTGAATGCATGTAATTGTTGACTATTTAAAAGTGATTTGCAACCTGCAAGCTGGCTCACGTGACAAGCAAGTTTTTTTAAGGGGCGGTTCCCGCTGTAAGCCTACGATCGCACGGCTCTGGAAAGACTCGCTTTTTTCTGGAAAATGAAGTCCAAAATCAAAATTCTGGCATATTTAAAAAACTTACTTCGTGAAATACTGTTGTTTGATGCCGCTTTCAGAGTCTGGCTGGTTCCTACCTTCCAGAAGTGCCTGTTGATAGACAGAGTGACAGAATGACACTAGGACTACTGTAACCCTCTTGCGCATGCGCGCTGAGGGTTGGCGAGCGAGACACTTACAGGGGTAACACAATTAAAAATTGGGGATGTTTGTTTATTTATTTGTATATGTTTGGACGTGCGTATGTCATTTCGTACTTTGACCCTCGCGTTTTTGTGTTAGTTATGTGGTCGACCCCGTCCCAAATTGCACTAAACAGAATCCTCTGGTTTAAATGGAAATGGAAGTCCCCTGTATCACCCTAGAAATTGAATTGTTTTCCCGTTTTGAATTTTTTTGCGGGGACTTCCATTTCTATTGAGTTAGTGGCGGTGGTAAGTCAATGCGCTCTTTGTCATGGTTATAAGCCGTGCGCAACAGTATTTACTTGAAAATACATTGTCCACTAGACTACCGCGAAGGTAAGTCTGTGTAGGTTCATGTCCAGTTGTGTCAAAGCATTGTGTGTTACAACCACTACTTAGCTAAACAATATCACAAAGAAAACTTTTAAATAACGTGTATTGTTTTGTTGTTGTTTTTTTCCTTCAATTCAAGCAGTTGCAGAGAGTTGCTACTATGGCACTGAAATCCCTTTACCGTGTATGCGAAATAAAAAACTGGACCTTATTTTCAGTAGCTTCAGTGTTAGAAGTCAAAATCATTCATATAAAAATAGTATAGTCTTTAGGCTCGCTCGCCATTTGTGCTCAAGCACATCACTAGTTATTTTTAATAGCTTGCTACTTACCACTATACAGCTACTCTGCACTACAAAAAATAATTAATTGTTTAGTGTGAGTTTTAATATCAAAATATTGACTTAGAGAGCTATGTAGGTATATTACTGTTTGGTCTAGTTCTAAAATTGAGATATAACAAAAATACGTTAACCCACAACCAGTATTGGCAAAAGTGGCTTATATTTAATATATTAAAATTCCCAATTTTGTTGGAAGTCTAGTAATTTTCTTTAATATATTAACTTTAAAAAGTTGAAGCTATAGAGAAATTTACTATTGACAGCAAAGTAAGGTTTAGCAAAAAGGGGTATTGGACTGATAAACTATTCCATTTTAATTCTAATACTATTCCACACAGAAAAGGCTTCATTCAGTATCAGCTGAATTAGGTATCATTGAAGGAGAAATTGAGTCTAGAAGAGAACTTCTAAAACGAGTTACAGCTGAAAAAGATGATGTGTTACAAGTAAGTATAGTTTATTTTAATTAAATTATCTTTTATGATAGTTAACTATATGAAAAAAATGACATAGCTGTACACTATTTGCACCTTTTTCACCTAAGGAAAAGAAAAAAGCAGAAGTAACTAATTTTCAAGCACGAAAAAAAGTAGGAGACTTCAGAGTCCCTGATGTGAGTTAAAGTGGTTAATTTTGTGGTAGTTTTGGCACTTAGTGTTTATACAATGATTGTGCATTGATGTAGATATGGTTAATTTTATTGATACCATAGTTGATGTGGTAGTAGCCATGGATTAAATAATGTTACTCCCTGTATTATTCCCTTCCAATCCGCTCTTTTATGTGGTCTTTTACTCTGTTCAAAAAGGTAACTATGGTATAAAATTATTAAATGGCAACTCTCGGAATTATCACTAGACAACTGCCCTCTTCCTCAGGCTTTGCCCTCCAAATTTGGACAATTACCAGCTATAACTCCTTGAACCCACCCATGGTTTAACTATTATTTAAACCTTTTATTTTGGTTAGGTAATGGACTATGTGAATGAAAGGGCATGCATTTATGAGTTATCTAGAACTTTAAAAGCATGGGAGAGAAAGGTTGAGATTGCTGAAGTAAGTTATACGCTACTTCATTAAACTGTTAATTTTTATGAAAAGCTTAATATACATTTTAATAGATGGCTTTGAGAAGTCATCAACAGCAATGGAGGAAAATATCGTCCTCTGCTTCAAAGAATATTCTGCTAAAATGGTAGCTAGAAAGCTGCAATTTAATTGTCGGAAACAGTTTATGGTATTGAAAATAAATTTATGTAATTTAACTGTAACTATCATATTATGCCCTGTTACAGTATTACATACTTTGCTCGTTTTTTGTATTTTTGTCAATAAACATTTTGAACATGCTAAGAAAGAATAAAGTTGCTAAATTATGATTAAAATTTTTAGAAATTAAATATGAAAAGCTAAATCAGGTACAACAAATATTTTTATATATCTTATAGTCCAGCAACCAATAGACATAACCTTGCTTTAATGTCAATAGTAGTTGTTGCTTTTTTCTAATTATTTGTACGAGTAATAGCACGGGTAACCATGCTATTGATCCCTAATAGCACAGGTTACCCGTGCTATCACTCGCTAATAGTAGGCCAGTTTATTAAAACATCATTTGCAATTGTAGCTACACTGTATTGTTCACTCACTATCTCTTTATTTCAGGATTAGCTTCCGCTGGAACTTCATTTTCAATGTACTGCTCCTCCACGCGTGCGCACTTTCCCGTGCGCACTTTCACTTAGTTTCCACTTAATTACCATGCTATTTCAATTAGTTACACACTATTTCACTTTCCCCATGCAATTTCTATTGAACAATGATTTTTTCCCATACATTTTTGAATGGGCAACTTACGCTCGGTACTATTATAAAGGTTAACTGCTTCCCTTTCTTTCATTTACAGTTGTTTGGTTTTAATGTATAGAAACAAACCAGATGTAAAAAAATTGGAAGTGGTAGAAAAATGCACTAGACAACCAGTAGGACAATAAGTCGGCAACTAGTTTTTGAACCAGATTCCAATGTGTCTGGCTGCCATTGGTCTAGGATCTGATTGAGTTGGAATGAGTAGTATTGGAATAAGAAAGTGGCCAGCAGTAACCTGGGACTATCAGAATCTGTACAATCTAAAGGCAGTATGGACCAGCTATTTGAAGTGGCCTCAACATCAACTAGACTAGAGTAAATATTGCAATATACATAACATTTCAGAGCTGAAATTTCATAATTCAAACTCCTGCCTCCCAAAGCTCCAAAATGGGGAGCCTGGGGTGATGAGAAGGTCAACTTGATTTGTTTCTTGACACAGCAGGTCATTATAGCACTTTTGGTATTCTTATCTTTCCATAAACTGTAGAGGGTCTTGCAATTCACAAAACAGCTTCCTGAAAAGTCATTCCATTATCAGAGTAGACACACTCTGTAGGATAATGCTACTAGAAAAGAACTAGTGGAAAGGTTTCTATACGACACCAGGTGTACTGCCCGCGTGTCCATGCAGACAAATAGGCTGATGTATAATTTGACTTGAATTGGACGTCGTGGAGAACCCTGTTTTAATCACTGGGCCAGCATATGTGTGGCAAAATGGGTTCGTGGGAGGTATTCATACTAGAGGTAGCATGCCCATGTGCAGAGGTCTGCCTTGGAATTGGTCTTCTGGCAAGTTACACACAGGCCCCAGCAGAGACACTTCACGAACTGCATAATGTTTATGATGTAACAATTACAGCCAGCATAACTGAAGGCCCGCCCTGTGGGTGAGGTCCAGATGGAGTGCGGTCAAGAGAAACTGAGTGATGACAGATTTAGTGCTGAGGAGTATGTACCAATTGGCTGCAATGGGGTCGAGAGGCTCCCCAACTTGCACTGAGACAAGCAGTAGTTGATTGGTTCCTAGACTGATATCTAACTTGTTGAGTGGGGATTTCTTGAAGTGAGATTTATCTTGTCTGGTCTGAATCAGGAGGTCATTTAGTTGAAGCTCATGGTTGTTAGGATTAGTGATAGCAGCTTGGAGGAAGACTTCCCTGTTTTGTTAAGTAATTTCAAACACCATGCCAACACCCTGCTGTGTCTGTGGAAGGTGGAATAGCGGGTGAAATATCATCAATTGTAGAACTTATTCGCAGCACTGGGTTAGGTCTTAATCGGGCCACTGGTCACAAGTTTGGTACAACCATGACACCATAAAGTGGAGGACAGCACAGCAGCAGGTGAGACACCTCTGTTGGCTAGGTCTGCTGGATTTTTGACTGACAGTACTGCTCAGGACATAGGATTTCTTGAAAGTTGGCCACTCTATTGGCAACAAAAGTTTTGAGTGATGACAGAGTTTTGTGAATCCAACGTATGGACACCATGGAGTCAATCCCAGCGTGATGTTCTCTTTGGGTATTTTGAGGTCCTTGCCTGTGAGGTCAAGGAGGTTGGCCAGTAGTTGGGCTGCACACAATTCCAATATTGGGATTGTTGCTCTTTTAGCACATGCTTTGGTGAGTAACTATGATGTGGTAACATGTAGAGTGGAGTACATCACTCTGATAATAGGCAGTTAGACAACATCTTTATAGGGGTATCACAAAATCAATGCAACTGCATGGACTGAATCTGGAGGTTTAGATTGAGGACCATATGAGGAATTTGGTGTAGCGACTGGAGATCCATCTGAGATGCCCACTCTTTAAACTTGTGGGAGAGAGTGTCTGGAATAGAATCATCCCAGCCACAACTCAACTCTCACAGCTGCAGCAAGATAATCTTGATAGGGAGTAAGGATGGCGAGGAAAACCTTATAGCATAACACACATGAGCTGTGAAGAAAGCAATATCAGGGATCTGTTATAGTGTGCCAATTTATCCCTAGTGCTTTAAATAATGCAAGATCCCTAGACATGACGATTCATGTAATTCAGTAGGAACAGTGGCTAGAAAATCTGCTGCATTCCTGCACCATTTTCTGAGGAACATCCCTGCAGATGACAGCAGCTGGAGTAACTGGTTCTTGATCAAAACTTTAGTGATGTAGGAAGAAGTGCCAGACAAACAGTCGTCTACATTAAATGTCGTCGACAACTGTTGGGCACCCTTAGGGTGGTACTGTTCACAATTGTTGGATGCAAGCTGGCGTCGGACCTGTATCACCAGAAGTGGAAGTTATTCACTCCTAAAGTCAATCAAGTCATGTGAAAGTCCTGGAAATTAGACAGATGGAAATTCCACTCATCTGGATTCAGGGCAGCCACCCAGAACATCTGTGAAATGTCAGCTGAGTCAGCAAGTGAATCAATTACTCCAAGAGTGGCAGTTTTGTATTTGTGTCCTGGAGCTAAGCAGTTGGTACATCTCTGATGAGCTTGTATTCGCTGCAGCTGGAGTGTCACCTCTCAACTCTTGAACACACATCACACTAAAAGACACCGCTACAATTTCCTCCACAGGCCAACCATGCTATGGAAAACTTCGCTGTAGGTCTCAATGCTGATTTAGATACTGAAGAAGGAGTGCTGGACTGGATACACTGTGGTTTCACTCTGGGGAGATTAATTTTCTTTGTTTATGATCAGGACACGAGTTCATCTAGATTTATTCATCTGGAATAGAGGTTTGAGCCTTTACAGAACAGAACTTGAGTATTTCAGGAATAATTGGTGGTACTTTGGCTGTTGAAGAATAGTCTGTCCACCGTTGCATGAGTTCTTGATCAAAATAATATTCCAAAATACATCCCAATGAATCCTTATGGGTGTCTGTTGCATAGTCATGCAGTCCCAAGGCAATAACTCCCCAAATATCTACACTGTGTAGGGGATCCTTAGATTAACCCAATCAGTGCTTCTTAGTGCAAGAAAATGTTCCTTATGTATAACTTTAGGCACACCAAACCTGGCTTTGAGTGTGTCATCACAGTTCCTGGTATTGATTTGCTCCTCCACAACATTAAGTTGAAAAGAAAGTAAATTGGCTAATCACACTGCAATCAAATTAGCATTACAATGGGAAGTATCTTTTATTCTATTCAGCTAGTATAACCAAATGCCACATATTGGAATCACATTGCACAAACAGGACTATAGCTAGCTATAGATATTTTTTATTCAATAAAAGCCATAATACCCACATGATTAAATTTTGATCAGTTAGTAAACCCTTGTTGAAAGAGTGCCTTTGGTGACAGGTGAGGAAGTTCATATCAAGATTGTTTTTTGTTTTTTTTTGTTCTCAAACATATTCATTATTGATATTTTGTTGTTGAGGTAGTGGAGAAGCATTTACCCGGAGTTTTTGGCTACGTTATTGGAAAGTTCTACAAAGTAATAATTTTTACCAGTATTTCATGACTGAAATACATAATGTGATAATGATAATTATTACGCATTGGATAAAAATTGTGAACGCTTGCATTAAGACGAGGGTCAATCTTGATAGATGGGTATTTAAACCTTTAACTGCATCATCCATTTACTGGTGTGACTAACAATCAGACAGAAAGTTTTAATAGTACTTTGAAACAGCTGTAAAAATGAAAAATATACCAGTTGATTCCATTGTATTGGTATTATATCATCTCCACTTTGATAACAAGATTCAGCAAGCACAGAAAAATTAATTGACAAGTAATTGTAAAATGTAATTCACCTCAAGAGATAGTCAAAAGACTTCAAACAAGGATAACATCAGTGTCTGTAGCAGAGGTAAAAATTTCATAAATGTTGTAAGCATTTATTTTTTAAATTTCAAAGATGCATAATCCTCAAAGCAGAAGAAATAATTCACCATTACTATGATAATACTGGTTGTCATATATAATCACAGAATTTACTGCAAATATTTTTCTCTGCACTGTCCCAATTATTATGATGCCCAGTGTTTTTTGCATGGACTGCAATGCCATTATTTAGTTGTTCCATTCTGACAGACCTCTTATGTTCCTTGAGGCATGTTTGAAGTGTTCTGCCTGTTTCCCTGGTATAGGTATTACCACACGAACACTTTACACTGTATACTACACCTTTCACCTTCTCAGAGATTGGTTGGTCCTTTACCTTCATCAATATGCTTTTAAGAGTTCTTCGTGATTGAAAAGCTACTTGAAGATTGAGGTTTCTGGTTGATCTTTCAATTTTTTCACTTAGGCCCTTGACGTATGGTAGAACAAGGAATTTCTTGTCTGTCTCTTGTCAGTTGGCAAATAGACGATAACGACATTTGAGTGTATTTTTCATAGGAATCATCTTGAGGTAGACGTTGCTCCACCACTTGAAGAGCTTTATGAAGGGGAACGGTAGAGAAAAGGCTTTTCACATCAAGAGTCACCATAAGATCTGAATCTTGTAGATTGGTATTTTTAATCTTCTCTACAAAGTGTGACGAATTTTTTTCAAACCAACTTCCCAGGAAACCCGGCTTAAAAGTACCAGCAATGTTGTTATCAATCGAAGTTCTAGAGCACTGGACCAAAATGAAAAACAAGTCTATCTTTGGGACTCAATTTTGCAATACCTCAGTCCAAATTACCTATTGATGAAATTATATCTAGCACGGAAGTAAACGAGATCCAACATCACAAGAAACCAACACCAAGTAATCACAAGGCTGAAGAAGGACAGTACAACTGTGATGTTGCCAGCGGACAAAGGGAACTGCAGTGTTATAATGAATAGAAAGGAATATGAAAACAAGATAAGTGACATACTCCAAGAAGATAGTTATCAAACAATCAACAAAGATCGATGAAAATTCATCTTATATGTACAACTCCATCGTCTGTAAGCTAGAATCACACAAAGCATGTTTTGTGACAAATCAGATAATTGCTATGTTGGCAGATATCCAACTCCCAACTGGAAAGGAGCCACACCTCCTGAGAGACTCAAAGCATTGCCTCCCAATGCAGACAGCTGAGCACAGCCAAACTGGAAAAAAGAATTAATGACCACCTGAAGTCACTGGTAAAAAATGGGGAGAGATAACTGATACACTTCGAAAAAATATTGCGCCACAAGAATGTCAAGTACCAAAGCTCTATGGACTACCAAAAATTCACAAGCCAGAAGTACCACTTAGGCCCATTATTTCAATCTTAGGTTCTGCTACTTACCATCTAGCACAAGAACTAGCTCATATCCTGAGCTCACTCAGAGGCAAATCTCAGTCTTATGTAAAAAATTCGTCACACTTTGTAGAGAAGATTAAAAATACCAGTCTACAAGATTCAGATCTTATGATGAGTTTTGATGTGAAAAGCCTTTTCTCTAGAGTTTGTTGAATACAGTACTGTGTGTTGATCCGGATTGATTCAAATTCCAATCTGAGTGGTATAATTAATTGCAGAGTCTCCTGAAATACTTGTGTATATTGCATGCATTACGTCGCTGTTAATAAATCATTAAACTCAGTAACATCCAAGTTGTTGCCAGCTATAATGAATGTTACATGAAAGATTTGACTATTTTATACAACTTACTGAAGTTTTAGTAGTAGTAGATTGTTGTTGGTGTAAGTTCCTACAGAAATTTTACAGCTGTATTTTGATGTAACTGGATTCTTAAAATTACTGATATTGACATGAAATTGTGAATCATCAACATCTGGGTTTATGCCACTTATGAAGTCATTATCTCTATCCAAATGAACCAATGTTCTAAACCTAAGTTCTCCCTCTTTACCTCCACAGTAAAGGTCTAATTTAGAGCTGTAAGGATGAGGTAAAGTTCCTAGCTTTAGAACTTCCATTATATTTACTTTCCATTTACTGGGAAGATGTGCTGAGGAAATAAAATCAATAAACATACTTAGCTATAATTAACTTATGCAGTTAAGTCACTTACACGTATTAATAACCAACAATTACTTTATAGCAACCTCCATGACTGAATGTTCTCACTAACCAGAAAAATGTGGACTGTAGACCATGGCCAGAAATATTTGGAATGGCCAGAAAAATGCCTACTATGGCCAGAAAAGCCTGGACCGTGGCCAGAAAAATGCAGACCATAGCCGAACAAAGTCAGACAGTGGCCAAATATTTTGGGACCATAGCAAGAAAATTACGGACTTCGGCTAGAAAACTTGGGACCATGGCCAGAAAAATGTGGACTGTGGACCATGGCCAGAAATTTTTGGACTTCGGCCAGTAAAGTCTGGACCATGGTCAGAAAAAGGCGGACTGTAGCCAAAAAATGCGGACTGTGGCCAGAAAACTGTGGACCATGGCCAGAAAATTTTGGACCATGGCCCGAAAAATGCGTACTATGGCCAGGAAGGTTTGGACCATGGCCTGATAATTTTGGACCATGGCCAGAAAAATTGGGACCACAGCCAGAAAAATGTGGACTATGGACCATGGCCAGAAATATTTGGACCATGGCCAGAAAAATGCCTACTATGGCCAGAAAAGCCTGGACCGTGGCCAGAAATATGCGGACTGTGTCCAGAAAACTTTGGACCATGGCCAGAAAATTTTGGACCATGGCCTGAAAAATGCATACTATGGCCAGAAAGGTTTGGACCAATGTCGGACAGCGGCCAAATATTTTTGGACCGTAGCAAGAAGATTTCGGACTTCGGCCAGAAACTTTGAGACCATAGCCACAAAAATGAGTACTATGGCCAGAAAGGTTTGGACCATGGCCTGATAATTTTGGACCATGGCCAGAAAAATACGGACCATAGCCGAACAAAGTCGGAAAGTGGCCAAATATTTTTGGACCATAGCAAGAAAATTTCGGACTTCGGCCAGAAATATTTGGACCATGGCCAGAAAAATGTGGACTTTGGCCAGAAAATTTTGGACCATGGCCCGAAAAATGCGTACTATGGCCTAAAGGTTTGGACCATGGCCAGAAAAATCATGGCCAAAAATTTTCGGACTTCGGCCTGAAAATTTTGGCGATACGATATATGGTTGTCATCGGTTACCGTTGGTAATTCGTAGCGGGGTAAGCCCGTGCCTTCTGCGGATGCGAATAGGTAATGGTCGTTTTCCTAAGGGACGCTTTGTTAGGTAAGGGGTCTCAAATCAGAGTGCAAGGGGGCGGGGAAGAGTCAGAAACTATCATTGTGGTGTGTGGTCTGTAACAGAACTGACGGAACAGAGGTCGTCGGACCTAAAATTAATTCAGGAACAAAAGGGTTAAAAACTGCTTTTTTTCAGGAAAAAAAAAAAAAAAAAAAAAAAATCAAAAAAACAATCAAAAAAATCATAGTATCTAGATTAGCTACTGGTCGGAGAGTCAGTAGTAGTGATCGCGCTGTTGACACTGGTGGTCGGGGCCGACCAAGCGTGGACAGAACCTCGACCCCTGTGACCAGTGCCGGATGATGACGTAGGGTTTGCACAGATTAATGGTGAGCAAGCTGAGCACATGGCACTAAATACTTCCTGTAATACTCGTAACTGCTCCATCTAGCTGCTAAATGGATAGACTATTGGTGCTGGTGGTGATGGCGAATGTGCTAATTGACATGTTATTGACATGAGTTAATCTGTTTAGAACAACTGCCGCATGTAAATGGCGAGGCAAAATTCATTAACTACAGTCCAAGCACCTCTTGCTGTTGCTGATGCTGGTCCATAACTTTGGCACACACGACAGAACATGCCATCTGTTGGATTTGTCAGTAAACCCAGGGATAAATGGTCTCCCAATGCTTCTTGTAGCTAAGTCGAGACTTGTACACTAATTTTTTAGCTGCTTTAGAAAGACTGTCACTCTTCGTCTGAGAGGTACTTGGTTCTTCTGCTTCATTGTCTGACGATTTCGGTGGAGGCGCATCATCATCCGATTTTTCCCTGGTGTTTTTTTTTTCTTGCACTCTCCTGACTTATACCTCCCTCACAGGTGTGCCGCATACTTAGCATGCAATGGTTGTGTGCGTCTGGTCCTGTTATTCTTAGTCTGCTGCAGAGGATGGAGTCTCTCCCGCTACGAGTGGGTGGGAACTGGGGATTTCTCCATCCAACACTGTAGCAGTGAAGAGACTGTATGCCACCTGGTTTGGTTATTAGGCAGGGGACATTTGGACTTACTTAGGGCCTCATGAGCACTAGAAACCCAGTGTGAGGTAAGTTCAACCAGACAAATGATTTTTTTTTATACATTTTCTAAATAATATTTGGAAGGATATGAAGTTGTTAGCTGAAGTGTCACAATGTTTCCCACATGCTTTGACAATAGACAGCAAGTAGATAATGTTATTAAGTGAGAAGTTGCCTGTAGGACTACAATAAAGTCTACTGAATGTTGGTTTGGTTATTGTTATAACTATAGTAACTATTTCAGTACTGTGGACTAGGTTGCAACTTTGGTGCATGTTGAATTCAGTCCATATTTCCAGTGAGTTAGGTTTAAGAATTACAACTTGAGAAAGTATGACATACAGAGGAGACTGAAACTGATAGTTACTTATAGCCACTTAGTGGTGTTTTGATTCTTCACATAACGGTATTAAGCCAATGAGCGATGAAGTAGCTTTTAGATTTATTTTTTTTATGACATTCACTAGGCAATAGGTGTGGAGTTAGCATATGTAGACAGTCCACCAAGCCCAATTGGGGGACATTATTGCGCAGAGCATATCTAAACTTAAATTAGCAGCAACGATAGGTATAGCAAGCCCAATAGTTAGGTACTAGCAAGCCCAATAGTTGGGTACTAAAGAGCAGAACATAACAAGCAAAGCCAGTAGCAGCAGTGAGGTATAGCAGACTCGGTGGCAGGGCACTATTGAGCAGAGAGAATCGAGCGAGCAGCAGTAGTAGGTATTGCAACCCCAATAATTGGGTAATAAAGTGCAGAGCATAGCAGGTGCAGCCATCAGCAGCAGGGTGGTATAGCAAGCTCAGCTACGGGGTACTAGAAATATATGTAGATGACCGGGCCAATCACTGTGTGCTAAGCAGAGCTTATGAAAAATTAAAGGGGGCGGGGCCATTGCAGTGGGCTTAAAAAGGAGAGGGGCAGGCAACCATACAAGTGAGGGGAATATGGTGGGGGTGGTGATCAGTTCAAGACCCTGATTAAAGATAGTGACGAGGGTACGCCTAAAGAGATATGCGAGTCCTTTGTAAGTGTTCTTTTAGGAGCGAAGTGCGAGATTGGTAGCGCTCCATGTAGCCTTGGAGCTGCATACTGTTGCAATAGTAATAGTTCAGCAGATTGGAAACTATCCGGGGTAGACAGGTATAGAGGTAGGCAGAAAAGAAAACATAATGGCAATATCAACAGAGTGGGGTGGTTTTATACATATTTATTTGTATTGCTATGCAGATGCGCTGGGGCAGCTGCCAAGTGCAGGAGAGCTGGATGAAGGAGGTGTGACGGAGAGCACATCAGGCAGAGTTGCAGTGAGAACAGGGGTAGGGCCCAGCAGCAGCGAAATGGGCATCCCACAGACCTCAGTAGCTGGCCCGTTAATGACCACACGGTGTCACAGAAGCTGCTAGAAAAATTAGAGTGAAGCAGTATTTTGAATTCACGGAGCTGCCCCCAGCGAAAGGGAAAGGCCGGCCAGTTACACAACTGGGGAAGGGGCAGCTAGTGCTACTGCAAGCATCTGACTTGGTGCACACTGCATCCTGGCGAAATTGCTGGTCGTATATGACCCACGCCGGCCAGTTATATCTCCTGCTGGCCTTCGCTATCAGGGTCATGTATCCCATCAGGTCTGCCAACTTTTCGGGTTCTTGCCCTGCCTGCACTGCCACATATATGGCAAAACACTGACTCCATGTGGCGAAGTCGGGGATACTTTTCCTGGTCGGGCAACCCAGGCGTGCAATGGGTCAAGGCTGATCCCAGCTTATATGCACAGTGCTTCACTGGACAGGATATCTCTAAGGAGAACTGGTGCAACAGCTGTCAAGAGCTGGACCACAAGTCAGCTGACTGCCCATACAAGTCCCGATAGAGCGCGGCATATGGTCAAGCCGAGCAAGCAGGCAGAGACACAGGAATGAGCGGGAAGCAGAGCTACCCCAAGTATGCCTGAAATTCAACAAATATAATGGGGATTGCTGGCACGGCCGGGAGTGTAAGTTCACGTAAATTGCAATACACCTTTACAATTTGCTCAACTTCTTCAATGTCTTCAGCCATGCCAGTTTCTTCAATGTCTTTCGCAGCCATGCCAGTTTCTCCAACTGCCCCAATCAAGTGCAGAGGCCCTCACCCTGTGAGAAGTGCACAACATTATAAATTTTTCTTTATTCGCAGTACAGTGCGATACTTTTTTGTCCAGCCAAATTGGATCCATACCTTCATATTATGTCTACATGTTATTTTGCTATTCACGTATTTCATGTATTCAAAATTTGAATTACCACAAACCACTTAGCTAGTGGTTTAGTAAAAGTGTAGTTAAACATGGTTCATTACTAGTCTTATGCCAAATAACAACAATAATAATGTTATTAGCAACAAAGCATGCTTACTCGTGGTGCAACTTAGGGAGACTCCATCACTGAGGCTGTCCAATGAGTCTTCCAGTTTATACTAGACTAATTATAAGGTAATGTCAAATTATGTCATGATTTGTTGGTACTAACTTTGTTAGATTTGAACATAAGACTACTTGTGAACTAATTGTTTAGCTACATTATTGCAAAGGCACTAGCTAAGTGGTTGTGGGAATTCAAATTTTGAATTCTGAAATTTAGCTATTTATAATGTCAAAATATGTAATAAAATTTAGATGCTGGTGTCAATGATGGTGGTCAGTGAAGTGAAGATGCTCAGTCAAGTGATGGTGCTGAATCACAGGGAGGAAGATAGCAATCAAACAGCCTATTGCTTGGTCAGATAAATCACCATACTGTGGAGTGTGGTGCAGTGTTATATACCAAATAAATGAGTGTTGTCCAGTAATGCCGTCAATTTTCCCATTGGGACCTTGGTGGGACCATAGAAGTGTCCAATGGGGTGTCAATGAAATGTTCGGGCCTTCTAACACGCCCATGGACATTTGACGGCAACACCGGACAGCTATGAACAAAATTGACTGACTTGTTGGCAAGTGATGCTTTAGTGGTACACTGGACTGCTATGCTGTACCACGTGCCACACACGCACGCACGCATGCATGCACACACATGCACACACACACACACACATACACTGGAGGAACATTCCAAACAGATAGTAAGACTCACAAGAGTAGGTACTTTCTGGCTCCATTCTAGCATATTTTTGATGAGCTGCGTGTCAAAGTGAGTGTGCTCGAAAATTAATACAATATGGTGAGTTATCTGACCAAGCCACAGGCTGTTTGCTTTTGCCAAGTGGAGTAATATTGAAAAGTATCAGTTTTGTTGGCATACTGACGATCCATACCAAAAACTGGAAAGTATAATTAACTTCATGATTGAACTAGGAGTGAGCTCCAACAACGCAGTGTGGCGAGCAAGGTATCATCCTAATCTAGTGTTTGGTAAAGAATGTAGAATCTTTCAAATTACGTGGTTACGGTGTAATTGTACAAAATTTGGATGTCACGGAAGAATATAATTATTATTATTATGTTGTTGTTTATGAGGGTGATGATGTTGTTACTGCTGTTGTGTGTATGTTTTGTGTGTGTGTTTAGTATGTGTGGCACATTGCCACTCTTTATCTATTGGGCAGAGTTTCATAATGACAATACAATTTATTATTGTCATTATTATTATTGGTATTTTGCTGTTGTTGCTGCTGCTGCAGCTGTTTCTATCGGTCTATGGCATAAGGAATGCTCTAAGTTAATATGTCTCGCTAAGAGTATAAACAGCATCCAAACAATATAAGAAAAATTAAAGGATACGTGTAGGCTATTTTGAAGCGGGAAATTATAAAAATTTTGCCAGCCGCCAGCACTAATATGAAACATTTAGTATAGCTTCATTAATAACTCGGCTCTCTTTTATGTTTTCTTTTCTTTGTTTGGACAATGTTTATATACTTATTGTATTTGTTTGGGCTGACTCACTTGCTGGCCATACTGCACTTATATTAGCACACCCAGTAAGCCTATTTTTTTGGTGCCATACTCTTCATTAATATCCCGATTTCATTGTGTGCTCGTCTATTGTTTTTTTGCTGCCTATTATTAATGTTCATAGGGGTGCCTCCTGAAGTGCTGCCGAGTGTGAGTGGCCACGCCTACACTAAGTCTTCCTCATCTAAAGAAGAAATAGGTGCACGTAGATCACACGTGGGCTATTCTACAAAACCGTCTAAGGAAATTAGTTGATTTGGATTCACCAGTCACTGTTTAAGGGCACAAAGACTAGGGCCTATCACACTAAAGGTCTCAATGGCAATAGGGGCAAACAAGTGACCAGGTGGAAGACCTTGGTATTTCGCACATTTCCTCTCTTCTGCTGCGGAAGCAAGCCTTCCTGACTCTTGGGTTGCAAGAGCCCTATATGATGGTGCTAGGGTGTCAGGGAAGGTGATATCCCATACTAGCAGGCAGCCAGACCTCCATGGTGCTAGGGTAACTCCATCCGGTTTTTTTCCATCAGATCCCAAGAGACCGTTGGCTCTAATCTAGAGGGGACCTGGGCCACCCTCAGACCATGTTTGATAATATCATTAAGTGTAGCATGTCGATTGTGTCTTCCACCACTATTCCTACAGCAGAGAGCATGCCTGCCAAGGGTGTTAACTTCCTCCCCACATAGCTGACAATAATGTTGCCCACATATTGCTGTTCCCAATCGTAGGCCAATAGCAACCCTCACTGTGTTGTCATCCATTCTCAGGCCTAGAGCAGACACTGGCAAGGCTCTCAGCCATACACCAGAGTCTTTAGTGGACACGTCAAGAAGCCGAGTAGTTCCTCATCATTTTCTGCTCGTTTAAGTAACTGCTCAGCAGCAGAAGTAGCTCTCACTCCATCATTATTTTATTCTCAATAATTGACTACTTATTTTTAACGATATCGTACTATATAATACTAATACAATTATCCAATCATTGTGCATTTATAGCATTTTAATTTTGGATTCTAGTGACAATTACTTCTATTTGGGCTTGTTAATATAATTATTATGGACCTTCTATAGTGGAGTTTACGAAGAAATGATACTTTGGGAGCAATATAAATTCAGGGCATTTTGTCCCTTGTAGAGAGATTGTCCTATTTAGGATATTCTATTTGTTATTTTGGTAGGGGGATTAATTTTGGGAGACTTAAGGTTCATCTTTCTAAGAGAGATTAATAATACATTGTCCCTTTGTTGGAGTGTCCTTTATCGGAGACTCCACTGAATTATTGTAGAAAGCATAATCTGGGGGGGGGGCTAAACATGGTATGTATCTGCACATGCATTATAAAGATCGTGTGTATTATTATTATATAAATTATGCTCCAAATTCTCCCTATAATTCTATTCCCTAGCTCGTAAATGCAACTTATAATGCTTTGGATTCTGCCTATATGCTAGTGTGTATGAGTGTATCTGCAGATTATGTATATTAGCTGGAATCTGTTAGAGTAACACCGACTGCTGGACCCATGGAGGATTTATAACCATCCTAAGCCACTCAACAGAACAAGTATGGGTAAGAAGTACATGAACCTCCTCTCTTGATGAGGACATTCCATCTCGCAGTTAGTAGAACAGCAGGGTATGTGAGTGATACCTGGCCTTGAGGCAACAGACACTATGATCCTTCACAAGGATGTCTGATGAAGATTTCATGAGATTGGCTTCAAGTTGGAGTAAGAGTGTGGCATGCTAGTGCAATTGCCCCTCCACACGACCCGAAATTATGCAGTGGAATAGCAGCAGGTGTACTGTGTACATGTATGCTGGCACACCAAAGAGCTCCGTACAGAGGTATAAAGTTTGTGTCTTGAGTCTATGTCCTTCTGTGCGAAGTTGAGTATAGGGTCATTGGAATCGAACAGCAAGACATGACATATCCATCCGTAATTCTTACTGAAATGCTGCGACTATGGTGATGGAACTCTAATTATGGTTTAATTGATCATTGCACTACCTAGTAGTCTCGCGTAACAAGACCCTTACATATACCACATTTTAAATCACATGTGTCGCATGCTAATTGACATGTACCATGTGAGATACATGTTTGCAACATGTAATATATGTAAACAGTGCCTAATGATACCAAGGAAATACAAGTAAATATGCACAAATACTTTCAAATACTTGTAGATGTTTTATTTCAAATACTTCATGTTAGTATCGCAAGATTTAAGTACACTAAAACATACTGTACCAGGCGTACCATATATTGTGAAAGACTAGAATATAAATTTATGCACTGTCACATTTAATATCTGCATGAAATATGGTACAAGAGCACCATGCAATGCAGGTATTGCAACTTGTGGTACAAGTACTACAAGTTTTAAGGTTAATGGAATATTGCTTTTTCGAAATAGGCAATTGTGTACTATTGCAATGCGACTTTGTGGTACGTAATGTACCACTGCTGATACATGCATAATAGCTAGTTCTACATGTCAAACACTTCATCATGCATGTGGTAAACAGAGTATCACGTGCTATACAACTTGTAAATTAAAAGATAATGCAACCTGTACCTCATGTGGTACGTAAAAATCAGCATGCTACACTTGTAATATAACATTTAGTATAGGTAACAATAAAAAACTTGAATTTGTACAATTTAATAATAGTGGTTAATACCTCACTATTATTACATAAAGTAGAGCTAATTATAGAAATGATCCACTATTATTATGAAGTAGGAAGACTTTTTCGGGCTCTGGGGGCCCAATTTTTTTTTTAAATTTCTAAATCTCTTCCAAGTGGTTGTTTCTGGAAAGCTTATAGGTGTGTCCTTTGCATGCAACTGTGTGTGTGTGTGTGTGTGTGTGTGTTACCAACTTGTTGATCTGGGGTTAGAGAACACAGTGGTTACAAGTGGTAGTCAACCCTTAAGTTACCAAAAACAGCTACTAGGAAACGATTTGGGATATTTCAAAGATATGGGATATTTCAAAGATTTGGGATATTTCAAAGAATGGGACACCCCAGAGCCCTCAAAATTTTTTTTTACCACAATTATTAGAGTAGAGCTAGTTAAAGGGATGTACCACTATTATTACATAAAGTAGAGCTAGTTATAGGGATGTACCACTATTATTACATAGAGTAGCTGGTTATAGGGATGTACCACTATTATTACATAGAGTAGAGCTAGTTATAGGGATGTACCACTATTATTACAGAGTAGAGCTATGTACCACCATTATTAAATAGAGTAGAGCTAGTTATAGGGATGTACCACTATTATTACAGAGTAGAGCTAGTTATAGGAATGTACCACTATTATTACATAGAGTAGAGCTAGTTATAGGAATGTACCACTATTATTACATAGAGTAGGGCTAGTTATAGGGATGTACCACTATTATTACATAAAGTAGAGCTAGTTATAGGGATGTACCACAAGTGTTGCAAGCTAGTTCTCGTGTACCACTCTAGGTACATCCTGCATTATTTTCTATTTCATAGTTTGTACCGAATGTGGTACTTTGTTACCACCTATGTGAAGTGGTGTGTTTAATGCAAAAACAGTTACCGCAAGTGGTACTTTGTTTACCACCTATGTGAAGTAGTGTGTTTAATGCATAATCACTTATTATACATATATGTATCAGAAGTGGTACATCACGTATCACAAGGTGGTATGCAACAGAACAAAATTGCCTAGTTTGAAAAAGCAATATTCCATCAACTGTAAAACTTGCACCTATACACTTTTTCATTTAATTTATAAACAAAATATGGTACATGCAGTACATTTCAAAACATGCAATCAGGTATTCAAAAACTAGTGTTACATGTGGTGCAAGTTTTACAGTTGATGGAATATTGCTTTTTCAAAATAGGCAATTTTGTTCTGTTGCATACCACCTTGTGGTACGTGATGTACCACTTCCGATACATGCATAATAAGTGATTATGCATTAAACACACTACTTCACATAGGTGGTAAACAAAGTACCACATGCGGTACAAACTATGAGTGAGAAGATAATGCAGGATGTCCCTAAAATGGTACACGAGAACTAGCTTGCAACACTTGTAGTATGATATTGACTACAAATTCTATAAGTATTGAAATATAAATAAGTATATTTTATTACTTGCATCTATAATTGTATTGGAACATAACTAAAATAGCTAGCTAGCTATTTGCAGAGGTTTGCTGTGAAACTTGCTCACTCACAACCACATACAAATAAACATCATGATGGATCAGCTTTACGAGTCCATATTCACCTCATAGCTGCTTGGTCCAACTTTCTTCATGGTTCCTTCTAAAAGCTAAATTTTCCAGTCATTTTCAGTGAAAAGTATCCAGCTTTTTATGTAAATAACTACTAGCCATAGTTAGCTAAAACATTCATAACTATAAAAAAATTAAACTTGGCTATTTGTTATAAAATTGAAACTTAATAATCAGAAATATCTTTTTTTCCAAATTATTCCAACCATAATAATAGCTAGCGATGGCTTGTGGATATAATAGTTTTAGTACAAACTAGCTAAATCTAACTGTGTAGCTAAACTTCTGGTTAAAAATTACAATAAAAAACAACAACAACAACCATAGCTAAACCACAATGGAAACTCTGATAGCATACTGTCTAATGAGCAAAATTTCCATTTGAGCCCCCTCCAGTGGAAAAAGTATTGTTTATCACCTCTTAAAGAAGGAAAAGCTCTTAGCTATTTGTACAAAAATCCTTGGTCCCAAACGAAATTGAAGAAATAATTGAAGAAATAATCATTAACTAACTAAAACCCAACTCTTGTACTAAAATGGAATACCAAAGTTTTAAGCTATATTTTAATAAAACAGTTTAGAAAACAAATAATTCTTTAATATTCATAAAATAATACTAGAATGATTCTTAGGGCCCACCACATTATGTACTTTCCTCTACTTATTCTTAAACTTGCACTCTTACTCAAACATTTTGTTAATTATTCAGAATAGCTATAGCTAATTCTCATTGGCTGTATAGTGTTTTTTATTATTATAAAATAGCTATTATTTTTGTCAATTCCTGGAAATAGCTAGCTAGAAGTTTTTCAATATCTTTATTTCAGTGCTATAGCTATAGTTCATGATGAAGTGGAATTCACTGAATTCATGTTAGAGTTGAATTCCAAGTCTAAGTGGCCATAATTAGAGTACGAATAATCAATAATTTAAGTTGTTGTTGAACAGCTAGATAGGGTAGCTATATATATTGTCTGTTTCAGTGTAATATCATATAAGAATTTGATTAACTTGTGTAAGTGGCTCACTTTAAGCAAATAGCCAGCTAGATAGTCAGGAGTTATGTCTCCTGAGAATGTTTGAGGGGGCTAGGGCTAGGGCTAGGGCTAGGGCTAGGGCTAGGGCTAGGGCTAGGGCTAGGGCTAGGGCTAGGGCTAGGGCTAGGGCTAGCTTGCGCTATTTTGAACTGATTGAAGACTCATCAAACTAGAATAATCTAACCATCTAGTAGCAAGCTCTAGGGTGAAAAATCGTAACTTTGTCACGTTTGAGTTGAGCTCCCGTTCGGCCGGATACCGAAAACCGCCCGGACCGTATTAATTTCCTGTGACACACCGGTGTCACGGAAATACGGGTATCCCGTAAAATTGGGTATCCCGGCGTACCCATATTTCCGGAAATATTGGTATCCTGCCGTAAATTTGGGTACCCTCGCAGCCGATTGTTGGTAACACTTGTGCGTTCTCCTTCTGGTGTGCTCACGCTTACCTGGACCATACAGGGGTGGGAAAAGAATAGGGAGAGTGTCCTGAGGTGGTGGGCAAAGTTTTTTAAAAGTTGATCTAGGCGATTTATACTACTGTATATCGGAGAGGAGTAGCTATCGTTGCTTAAGTTTTTTTTGTTTGTAATAACAGATTATGTATTTAACATGAGCTTTGAAGCTAACTGTTTTATGAAGATTTCTTTCATGTATGAAGTTGAGTAGCTAACATTAAATGAAGACTCAATCATTTTTTTTGTTTTAATAATTTGTTTGCAAAGCAAAACAGGAAATACCAGCTAGCACAAGGCTAATATACAGGATTTCCAGAAGCAGAAGGATAAAAGGAAGTGACTAAAAAGTGTATGATAATAAGACAATACAATGCAACATTATCTGAAAATCAGTTTTTTTAGAGAACTCTTGAACGCAGACTCTGAGGGAAGGAATACTATGTGATCGGGGACTCTGTTTCACTCATCAATAACTGCATATTTGAAATAGTGTTTGTGGTGAAGAGTTCTGATGTAAGGACGATAAATGGGAAGGGAATTAAGATGAGAAGAGCAGGGGTGGGGATGAATCTGGAAAAATGAAGGAGAAATGATAGATGAACCTCATCTAGATGACACAGGTATAAGATTGATAATTATGTATCTACAATTATGTACTTAACAGCAAGTTAACCTTGGATTCTGTCACAATTTATTGAAGACAAAAGCTTGAAATATTACTTCGATAGCCATAGCAATCTCCACATGATTCTAGTTCAAATTACTCAGAGCATTATTCATTTCTTAATATTTTATTGATTGGCTAATGGCTCAAAGTCCAACGTTAATTGTAGAAGATGTGGAAAAGCAAAGGAGAATTATGTATGAAACACTCATGATCAGAGTCACTTTGGAGTAGCTACACAAAACAGATGGCATTGTGTCAAGAAAATACTACAGGCCTGTAATTTTTAAGAAGCCGTATATTTAATTCAATTGTGATAGGGAAACTTGGTGCCTTCAGCGAATACCTACAATAATTTCTGCATTCTACATACTCATAGGAGTCACTTTCTGTATTATTTAAAATAATAATTTAACATCATTACATTAAAGTATGGTCTATTATTTAAGTAAATAGAAACAGACTGTAATGATCTACATGAAAATATAGGAAGTATTGAATTATTCCTTCTTTTAGAAACAATCAAACTTGGTAATTTTTAAGATTAAAAAATGTAAAACGTGTAGATGTAGATATAGCTAATAGTTCATTCTTGTCTTCTGATGGAGGTATAAGGAGGGTGGGGAAAGGTGGGTGAGGAACAGTTTACAATTACAAATTAAACAAAGGTATATAAGTTTTTTGCCTCAAGTAGATTCTGCTTCTTTAATTCCATGTTTTTCATGAGTGTCATATCTTTCAACTACTCAACTATAACAATAAACCCTCTCATAGCAAACTCAATGATAATAACTACCATTCTTGTACCATTTAACAGTGTACACTTTAAAGATGCCTGCTTTTGAAGCAGAAGTGACATTTGCGTTAAGAATGGCATTGAACTTTGGTTGAATTAAGCTATTAGTTTCTTGAAGTATGCAGCCATTTTAGTTCATGCAAGAAACCAATGATGGAGTACATGATTAATGATCAAGATAGAGGAGAGGTAGTATTGACAGTCACCATAGATTCTGTAGAATTTTTAAGAATCTTTCTAAAATGATCTAAATCAGGAACTGTTAAAGTTGAACAGCTAGTTTGTTTGCATGTGATAAAAAATGATCACAAATTGCAATTCTATAGAGGAAAAAAAATATAAGTATTCTCTTTACCTCTTATGTTATTAGGTAGAGTCATGTGATCATTCAGCATCGAAACAAGCTAAAGACATTAGCGGGTACACTATACCTTATTCCAGTCAAATCCAAGTATTCCACCAGATGAGAGTAGATTCAATTCAGCCGGTGCCTCCAAATTCACATAACTATTTCATATTTTTTTTGCTTACTCTTAAAGATAACATTTATCATCATAATATTTCATAAGTAATGTGTGTCAATTTGTTTGCCCTCATATTTTGATTACTGACCAGGGAAGATGATTTATTAATTTATTTTTCAAACTCACCACAGGATTTCTGGTGTTTACACTCAAACATGGGATTCTCATTAATTTTAGAAAAAAAAGAAGGACTATTAAGCTAAGCAAGGTTATCTAGAAAAAAGAAACTGAGTATAGCTAACTAACTTGCATAGCCACAGATTTTAATAATATATGACCCTTTTATTTCTCATACGCTCCAACTTTCAAAAAAATGCTTTAAGGACACTACAAGAATTTTCTCCCTCATTGTTAGCTAGAATGTTGAGCAATGTACATCCATGTTTAAATATTAGTGTATATCTCTCAATATAAAATGGCACTATGAAAAAAATATAATTTGTATCAAAACTGTTTTACCACCCTCATCTCAGTTAAAGAAATTTGAATGTGCCAGCAATGCTTAGAAGTTTCAAAATTATGTGAGGAAAGTTCAGGCACTTAGCAAAGATAAAATTTCTGTTCTAAAAATTAAAATGGTAAAATAAATTCAGACTATATTTTAATACTCCCATTTTTAGTGTATATTCATTGGGCATGTTAACACGCAGTGTGCATAAGTGCAAGTAAATTTGTCAGCCTTCTACACATATTGTTGCTTGACACAAAGTATGTTTGCGCTAATTTTGAATATTTTAAAGGCAATAGCTGCATTTATCCTTATTACGTGGTTGTTCACGTTACTCTGTATAGTTAGTTGCTCTAAGCAATATATTTTTATTTCTTCACCCATGCTATAATATAATAACTATAATATAATAAGAACGTGCTCCAATCAGTTAGTAGCTGTAATTTACTTATGTCAACCATTGATGTCTTAATTCAATAGTGAAGTATCACTGTTGGCAAAGTTTTCAGAAGAGAAATTGTGTACTTAGCATGTGATAGATGCTTCACGATAGAGGACACAGTAGGCCAGGTAGAGTGGACTGGGAAGTGTATGCATACACAATACTCGTATACATACATAATCTAGTTGCAGGAATAAGAGTGCTCTAGTTATGATGACTGTATTGAAAGTCAATACACAAATATTTAAGTTATTAAAGCTCGGTATGTTACATATGCAACTTTTGAAAACAGCCCATTAGGTGTCTCTGCACTACCAAGTTTGTTTGGCTCTACATATTATACTAAACAGTAAGCGTGCCCTCCAGAAATCTTGCTGTTTACTTTGTGTTATTAGCTATATCACCATGGAGAGTTCGATCTCAGTTGATCCCTGAAGAGCACTTCGGCAAGAAGTCGAAATGTCGGGTTAAGTTATAATTAAAATATTGGCTGTTAAAAAGAGAAAAAATGCCTATTATTATAATTATTTCAGCCGAGAATGACTGAATCATTATCTTATGATAGATTGGAGTACTGGAAAAAGATGCTGAGGGTGCCAAAGTTGATCAAGGGATACTAGAAAGAGGTGAATGGCTGTCAGATAAGCATATTACTGCTATAGACAGCTAATGAAGGAAAGGTTTCTAAAGAAACAGGATCTACAAGACACCCTTTTCCTACAAAAATTGTAATAATTCATGTCATTGGATATGATTGGCTCTGTGTGTCCAACAAGTTTTGGCCTCCAGGAACTGCGATGTAAATGACTGCTCACCTGGCACTAGGTCACTTAGGTGGTGTCATGTGATCGTTGTCAGCGTCAAAACAAGCTGAAGAAGTCAGTAGGTACACTCCACCCTATTCCAGTCAAACCCAAGTTATTCTACCAAATGAAGTGGGCAGAAGCTGCCCCTTTTCCATCGAAGCATGCAGTTGGAATCTCCAAATTCATTTATTCTGTAATTTTTTTGCTATTCTTTAAATATGTTAGTTAGCTACAGTTGTTTTTTTCTTCATAGGTAATGTGTCGATTTGCACTCATATTTTGATTACTGACCAGGGAAGGGAATTTATTAATAGATTGTCCGGTGAACTCTACTCCATCACCAAAACTCACCACCAAATTACAAGTGCTTACCACCCTCAGGTAAATCTAAATGCCGTAAGTTGTAATTTAACAGCTGCATTTGTCATAATAAACACAGATTTCAAAATAATTTGCATTATCGGACTCCAAAACATTACCAAACCAAAAAATTGAGTATACTTTAATTTCAGATACATTTTAACAATCATTTTAGTTTCCATATTAAAAATCAATTTTCTTTTTATAGACCAACGGGCTAACTGAGTGCTTAAACTAAACTCTTTGTCAGTGTTTGGCAAAACTAAGTAATGAAGAGCAAAATGATTGGGATGACAAAATTGATTGCGTACTCATGGGGTATCGGGCATCGTTTCAAGGTTCAACAAAACATTCACCTTACTACATGCTTTTCCAGCAAGATATGAGCGCTACCTATTGACAGTGATAGCCTCCAAGCATGTAAGGAAGACTATGGTGATAAAGAGAAGCTGGATGAGGTCATGGAATCCTTACTTGAATCAAGAAAGAAGGTATTCAATGAAGTTGAGATCAAAATAACTAAAGCACAGGAAAAAACAAAAAATACCTATGATCGAAAACATGAAGTGGCTACTATAAACGTAGGGACAGATGCACTTCTGGAGAATACTGCTCAGAAGCAGAGAAAAGGTGGCACGCTTGAGCCTACATGGCTAGGACCATACATCGTCAATAGATGTATGGGTAAGGGGTTGTATGAGTTGTCAAGGAATGGCAAGATTGTCAAGACTAGGGCCAATATTGCACGTCTGAAAGTTTACAGAAAAAGAAGCTTACAAGAGATGCACTTGCCTTCACAAGATGAAGTAGCCGAAAATCAAATTATACGGAAGTGATATGTCTGATGGAGGAAAGATTGATAGTACTCATGAAAAACAACAACTAAGATTGGGAATTGAAGAAAAAGATAAAAATTCTCATCCTATCCAGTTGAATGGTTATAATAGTGATGAATATGTCACTGTCACCATCACCTACAGATACAAGTTGCAGAGATAATTCAGAATTGATACAAGAGTCACAAGAATCTAACACATGCCAGAAAAAGTCAATGGATTCATTTGGTTTACAAGTATCTGTTTCACCAGTTTCTTCTAAGGAAATCAGAGTGTACCAGCAAAGACTAGGAGTTTCAAAATTACGTAGTGACATTTCAGGCAATTACCAAAGAAAGTTTAATTTTAAAATTAACTCCATTTATTTCCATACTAGAAATAATTAAAATGGGAGAAGTAAGTTGGGTAATTTTGATTGGAGAATGAGCAAGATTAACAAGATGCTCTTAGGTCTAGATTATCGAGTTCCATACAGAGAGGGATCTCTCCCCACCCCCCTTGAGCTTGAGTCTTCCCATACACTATCAAAACTGAGCCATTTAGTGCATAGGACCACTTACTTATCAGTATGTAAAGATGTGCATCAAAACATTGTAGGTTACAAAAGTGGGTGTGGCTAAGTACACTAATACTCTCCCTCCCCGACAAAAATCCTGTATAAAGTTTGTGATAATGGACTTAGTCTACATAAGCATGTATATATAGGGGTAGTAGCTATGTTGCTTCTCTTTTACATAAATGGACAGGGTTCTAATGATTGACCAGTTCCATTTTTTCTTAAAAAATTACTCAATATTATTTTACCTGTAGCGTATATTCAGAGGCATGAGTCAATTTTAGAAGTTACAAAATAATATACTTACCATTTTAAACTCTCAGTCTGTTTTATTTCTTCATTATGTATTTGGCTGTGTGGGTGTGCTTTAATATTTTCCACTAGTGATAATTTGCTCAAACATTAGAGTTCAGTATAGTGAATGTCATAGTCTATTAGTGAGTTGTTAAATTTTTATAGCAGTATTCAGTGTATGATAAATACTTCATGACAGGCGATGTAAAGCTATAGAGGCGGAGGGGACTGTGGAGCGAAGCATAATGTAGATACATACATACATATGTTTACACTTTAGTTGTAGTTTTTATATCAAAAATACTTCAATTTTAGTTTTAGTTTTGGTTGCTTAAATTGATTATGGCACTTTTATTTTGTTTTATGGTGATTATACACGAGTATTCAATTTATTCAGTCACTTTTTTGTAACAATTTTTTGTATTGTATCTTCAGCACTAACTTAGCTATTTTGTGTTTTATTAATTTCCTGTTTTAATCCCTCTAACATGACATTTATATAGTTTTGAAAAACAAACAAAACTAGAGCACTGAAGTGCAAACCCTCAGCGCTAGTTAGCTAGTATTATAAAGAAAATAATAACAAAGGAAAAGTGTAGAAACAAAAAAAAGAAAGAGAAGTGGCATGAAGAGAGGCAGGAAAGAGAAAAAGACAATGAAGAAAGAGGGATGAATGAAAAAAGGTAGGAAGAAAAGAAAAAGGAAGAAGAAAGAAAGAAAAACAGTACAGGAAAGAAAGAAAGGGAAAAGTAGGAAAGAAATAAAAACAGTAGGAAGAAAGAGGGGAAAAAAGAAAAATAAGGCAAGAAGACAAAAGGAAAGGGGAAAAAAACAGGATAAAAAAAAAAGATGAAAAAAAAAAAAGTCGACGAGGGTTCGAACCAGAGACTTTCAGGTTAGGTATTTGCTCACTGGACAACTACCCAACGTAACACCTCACGCTGAATGCATGTAATTGTTAGCTATTTAAAAGTGATTTGCAACCTGCAAGCTGGCTCACGTGACAAGCAAGTTTTTTAAGGGGCGGTTCCCGCTGTAAGCCTACGATCGCACGGCTCTGGAAAGACTCGCTTTTTTCTGGAAAATGAAGTCCAAAATCAAAATTCTGGCATATTAAAAGAACTTACTTCTGAAATACTGCTGTTTGATGCCGCTTTCAGAGCCTGGCTGGTTCCTAACTTCCAGAAGTGCCTGTTGACAGACAGAGTGACAGAATGACACTAGGACTACTGTAACCTCTTGCGCATGCGCGCTGAGGGTTAATAACTCAGTCAGCCGCAGTAAGTTTTTATTAGCCTTATGACAGAGTCTCAATTGAGCAAGAATACTATGAGTAGTTGATCAATAGAGACTAGCAAGTCTTGACTAATTTAACTATACTTTAAGTATTCTCTTGCATGAGTCACAGGCAAAATGTCGATAACACATAATAATTGTTTTAGCTATAGTTATACAACAATAGGCTTAGATAGCTAACTAAAATGTTTTTCATCTCACTGTAATTAATTTTTGTTTTACGTTTAATAATCAAAACAGTGCTAGCATGTACATACCTTCATAAATACATACATTTAAACGGATACATACATTTAAACGGATACATACATACATAAATAGACTAGTGGTGTGCTTGAGCACAAATGGCGAGCGAGCCTGATAGTTAGGTAACGTACTAAGTATTGTTACTATGTTTTAGCTTAGTTCATGCAAAAACTATAATAACCGTTATGACCTTTTATTAACAAATACAAAATCACTCTCTTACCTGATTAATGGTAACTTTTGTAGCAAACATCTGCCATTCTTACCTGATTAATGGTAACTTTTGTAGTATCAAACATCTGCCATTCTGATAATCTCAATTACCAGTAACTCTTGAACAAGCTCTCAGCTACGATAAAAGTGTTATTCAGCGAGCGAGCGGAGCTGACTCTCTAATGAGTTCTCTATATATATATATATATTTAGGTCTAGAAATTGTTTTTGTTCTTGCGTGGGCGTACGTGTGTACCCTTTCTCCTACGCGCTTGCGCGGGCCCGGTACTTCTTAGCAACATTTTGTTTTGTTTACCCGCCGTACGCAGTAGCGATGCCCAGTAGACAAAACGTTAGAAACGCTTGGTCAAGAGCTTTGAGGGCGTTAGAAACTGCTGAAGAAAAAATAGTAAGGGGAGAGATAAGAAATGAAAAAGACAGGGCAAGGAGGAGGAGAGCTAAAACGAAACAGAAACAGGTAGCAAAGTAAAGAATCTTTCTTTTTGAAAAGCCATTAAATGTTCCTAATTTATTTATTAGACTATTCCTGAGGATTACTGTACCAATCAACTTTATACAGCTGTAGACTCAACTACTCTTCAAGACACTGAAAATGCAGCCACACCATCTGAACAAGAAGCTAATATCCCCACTACTTTTTGTACTGCAAGAGGAAGGAAAAGGCATCTATCAGAGGACATCCATTCATTCCTTCATAACGTGTATGGAGACGTTTCCAGGCACCAAATTGAAATTTAAGTCATTGGAATGTTGTCGTTGTAGCCAGGATAAACATATCCTTAAGCTCTATTCAGCTCAAAATAACATGCATCCTGGAAACATTCCTCCACAATTGCAGGTTAAATTTAATGTAAAACTATAAAAATTAACCTAAGTCTAAGATCTCCATCCATTTAACATACTCTGCTCTCCTTCTGAATATGTTATAGTACCCAAACAAACTCTTTATTTTTATTAAACCACAAAGTTTACATCAGCTATAACTGTAATGATGTATGACATTTTTAATTAAATAGCTGTATATTCTGTCTAAAACACCAGCCAATAACTTTGCTGGTAAAATAATTCATTATTCTTATATTGTGGTATAGAATAGAAGCACTAATGAATCTATATGAAACAACAGATAGACATAACATTAACAACATCAAAATAGATAACTGTATCTATAGCTGCAATTACAGGGAACATGCATCGCTCGCTTCGCTGTTTTGCGCTATTCGAGCGCACCACTAGCCAAGCTGACTCTCAGTCGTGTTCAATTGAGATTTCAGATATATATATATTTATTGCAGCTTTGATATTTTTACTTGAATATTTCCGCATCACGCGAGCGTTCTGTATTCTCCCATATTGTACGCTCCTTGTAGCGCGCGCGTAGCGAGTAAAATCAATGAAAATTGTATTGTAACCGGTTGAGAAAAATTTCAAAGAAGCAATAAATCACTTATCACACTCGTCGTACAATATGGGAATGATATTTTACTCTAACGCCACATTTTCACTCGCCTTTGGCTCGTGAAAATATTTTGCGTGCTCGTAAAATATTTTCCCATATTGTACTCTGACTCGTGCTATAAGTATTATATATATGTAGGTATGTATGCGTACGTCAAAAAATTTCGCCCGCGCTTCTAATTACGTAAGTTAGGTATAGCGTTCACAGTTCCAGTATTTTTCAATTAACGAGCACGGAGAATCCTGCTGCACTGCCTTACGCAACTTTGTTTCAACCAAAAAGTTTATAGCTACTCTCTTCTTGAAACAATTGTTAAGTCTTTGTCAAGCTGCGCTTTTTTGCCACTGCTTTCGAAGTTTATTCAGGTAATTCTGTTATTGTTAACTCTTCATGCCTAATCATTGCTATTATTTAGCGATTTCCTTCACAAATCATCTTTACCTATACTCATATATTTACTCGCTCGCCATGCATTTGCGCTATTCGAGCGTACCACTAGTTTATTTATTGGCGAGCGAGCGAGACACTTACAGGGGTAAAAATGAAAAAATCGGGGATGTTTGTTTATTTATTTGTATATATGTATGGACGTACGTAAGGCATTTTTGTACTTTGACCCTCGCGTTTTTGTGTTAGTTCGGTTGTAGACCCCGTCCCATACTTCACTAAACAGAATCCTCTGTTTATCGATCAGTACCCGTATCACCCTAGAAATTGAATTGTTTACCTTTTTGAATTCTTTTACTGGTGCAGTTAAAACGTGAAAACTTACAGGACTTCCATTTCTATTCGAGTTAGTGGCGGTGGTAAGTCAATGCGCTCTTTGTCATGGTTATAGGCCGTGCGCAACAGTATTTACTTAAAAATGCATTGTCCACTAGACGAACCACGAAGGTAAGTCTTGCGTAGGTATGTTCAGTTGTGTGAAAGTATTGTGAGTTACAACTACTATTAAGAATATCACAAAGAAAATTTTAAATAAGGTGATTTGATTTTGTTGCTTCTTTTTCAATTCAAACTGTTGCGGGAGCGGTTACTATGACATTGGAACCCCTTTACCTCATACGTAATTTAAAAACTCGACTTTATTTTAATAGCTGGAGTGTTAGTTGTTAAAATCAAATTTAACAATAGTGTAGTCTAAGGCTCGCTCGCCATTTGTGCTCAAGCACACCACTAGTTTATTTATATATATGTTTGGACTTATGTATGTCATTTTGTTCTTTGACCCTCCGTATTTTTGTGTTCGCTCCGCGTTCGACCCCGTCCCAAACTTCACTAAACAGAATCCTCTGGTTTTACGACCATTACCCGTGTCACCTTAGAAATTGAATTGTTTACCGCTTTGAATTGTTTTGCGGGTGCAGTTAAAACTCAAAAACTTATGGGAGCTCCATTTCTATTCGAGTTAGTGGCGGTGGTAAGTTAATACATTATTTGTCACAGTTATAAGCACTACTCAACAGCATTTACTTGACAATTCATTGTCCACTAGACTTACCACGAAGGTAAGTCTTGGGTAGGTATGTTCAGTTGTGTGAAAGTATTGTGCGTTACAACTACTATTAAGAATATCACAAAGAAAATTTTAAATAACGTGACTTGATTTTGTTGCTTCTTTTTCAATTCAAACAGTTGAGGGGAGTGGTTACTATGGCATTGAATCCCCTTTACCGTATATGCATAATTTAACAACTCGACTTTATTTTAGTAGTTTGAATAACAATAGTGTAGTTTAAGGCTCGCTCGCCATTTGTGCTCAAGCACACCACTAGTTTATAGGCGAGCGAGCGTAGCGAGCGAGACACTTACAGGGGTAACACAATCGAAAATCGGGGATGTTTGTTTATTTATTTAGATTGTATTGCGGGTGCTGGGAGCTCCATTTCTATTCGAGTTAGTGGCGGTGGTAAGTTAATACACTATTTGTCACAGTTATAAGCACTACTCAACAGCATTTACTTGACAATACATTGTCCACTAGACGAACCACGAAGGTAAGTCTAGCGTAGGTATGTTCAGTTGTGTGAAAGTATTGTGTTACAACTAGCTACTATTAAGAATATCACAAAGAAAATTTTAAATAACGGGACTTGATTTTGTTGCTTCTTTTTCAATTCAAACAGTTGAGAGGGGAGTGGTTACTATGGCATTGAATCCGCTTAACCGTATATGCGTAATTTAACAACTCAACTTTATTTTAGTAGTTTGAATACAATAGTGTAGTTTAAGGCTCGCTCGCCATTTGTGCTCAAGCACACCACTAGTTTGTATATATGTATGGACGTACGTAAGGCATTTTTGTACTTTGACCCTCGCGTTTTTGTGTTAGTTCGGTTGTCGGACCCCATCCCAAATTGCACTAAACAGAATCCTCTGGTTTATCGATCAGTACCTGTATCACCCTAGAAATTGAATTGTTTACCGTTTTGAATTCTTTTGCGGGTGCAGTTCAAACTTGACAACTTAAGGGACTTCCATTTCTATTCGAGTTAGTGGCGGTGGTAAGTCAATGCGCTCTTTGTCATGGTTATAAGCCGTGCGCACAGTATTTACCTGAAAATACATTGTCCACTAGACTACTGCGAAGGTCCAGCTGTGTCAAAGCATTGTGTGTTACAACCACTACTTAGCTAAAGAATATCACAAAGAAAACTTTTAAATAACGCGTATTGTTTTGTTGTTGTTGTTTTTTCCTTCAATTCAAGCAGTTGCAGAGAGTTGTTACTATGGCACTGAAATCCCTTTACCCTGTATGCTAAATTAAAAAACTGGACCTTATTTTCAGTAGCTTCAGTGTTAGAAGTCAATAAAAATAGTATAGTCTTTAGGCTCGCTCGCCATTTGTGCTCAAGCACACCACTAGTATTATTGGCGAGCGAGCGTAGCGAGCTAGACACTTACAGGGGTAAAAATGAAAAAATTGGGATGTTTATTTGTATATATGTTTGGACGTACGTATGTCATTTTGTACTTTGACCCTCGCGTTTTTGTGTTAGTTATGTGGTTGACCCCGTCCCAAATTACACTAAACAGAATCCTCTGGTTTATAGATCAGTACCCGTATCGTACTAGAAATTGAATTGTTTACCGTTTTGAATTCTTTTGCGGGTGCAGTTCAAACTTGAAAACTTAGGGACTTCCACTTCTATTCGAGTTAGTGGTGGTGGTAAGTCAATGCGCTCTTTGTCATGGTTATAAGCCGTGCGCAACAGTATTTACTTGAAAATACATTGTCCACTAGACTACTGCGAAGGTAAGTCTGTGTAGGTGCATGTCCAGTTGTGTCAAAGCATTGTGTGTTACAACCACTACTTAGCTAAAGAATATCACAAATAAAACTTTTAAATAACGTGTATTGTTTTGTTGTTGTTTTTTTCCTTCAATTCAAGCAGTTGCAGAGAGTTAGTTGTTACTATGGCACTGAAATCCCTTTACCCTGTATGCTAAATAAACAAACTGGACCTTATTTTCAGTAGCTTCAGTGTTAGAAGTCAAAATCATTTATATAAAAATATTGTCTTTAGGCTCGCTCGCCATTTGTGCTCAAGCACATCACTAGTATGTTGGTATGTATGCGTACGTCAAAAAATTTCGCCCACGCTTCTAATTACGTAAGTGAGGTAAAGCGTTCACAGTTCCAGTATTTTTCAATTAACGAGCACTGAGAATCCTGCTGCACTGCCTTACCCAACTTTGTTTCAACCAAAAAGTTTATAGCTACTCTCTTCTTGAAACAATTGTTAATTCTGTTATTGTTAACTCTTCATGCCTAATCATTGCTATTATTTAGCGATTTCCTTCACAAATCATCTTTACCTATACTCACATATTTACTCGCTCGCCATGCATTTGCGCTATTCGAGCGCACCACTAGTTATTTGTAATTTTAGCTCCGTATCCCCCTAAAACGGCAAAGTTTTGAAATTAAGTCTGGAAAAGGGTCTTCAATGCCATAGTAACCGGTCGAATCAACTTTTTGTTTCTTGAAAAGCAAGCGTTTTCGCAGGAATTTTCTCACACTTCTGCGCTTAAGTATAAAGTAAGGCTTGCCTAATGCTGTAGTTTCAGAATAAACTGGGGTCAAGCCTAAAAAGCCGTGTTTTTTTGGAGAAAAAAAGTTCCCCCCGCGCGCGTTTAATTACATACGTACGTCCAAACATATATACAAATAAACTAGTGATGTGCTTGAGCACAAATGGCGAGCGAGCCTAAAGACTATACTATTTTTATATGAATGATTTTGACTTCTAACGCTGAAGCTACTGAAAATAAGGTCCAGTTTTTAAATTTCGCATACATAACAACTCTCTGCAACTGCTTGAATTGAAGGAAAAAACAACAAAACAATACACGTTATTTAAAAATTTTCTTTGTGATATTCTTTAGCTAAGTAGTGGTTGTAACACACAATGCTTTGACACAACTGGACATGCACCTACACAGACTTACCTTCGCGGTAGTCTAGTGGACAATGTATTTTCAAGTAAATACTGTTGCGCACGGCTTATAACTATGACAAAGAGCGCATTGACTTACCACCACCACTAACTCGAATAGAAATGGAAGTCCCTTAAGTTTTCAAGTTTTAACTGCACCCGCAAAAGAATTCAAAACGGTACAATTCAATTTCTAGGGTGATACGGGTACTGATCGATAAACCAGAGGATTCTGTTTAGTGCAATTTGGGACGGGGTCGACCACATAACTAACACAAAAACGCGAGGGTCAAAGTACAAAATGACATACGTACGTCCAAACATATATACAAACTAGTGGTGCGCTCGAATAGCGCAAATGCATGGCGAGCGAGCACTCTTTTTACAGAAAAATAGGACAGAAATTACATCTAACTGTAGTGCACAGTGTAACCCTTTCCATTCTCAGTTAGCATCAGAGAATCTAAAGTCTCTGATCCCAGACTAAACTAACAGAATTACCTGAATAAACTTCGAAAGCAGTGGCAAAGAAGCGCAGCTTGACAAATTGTTTCAAGAAGAGAGTAGCTGTAAACTTTTTGGTTGAAACAAAGTTGCGTAAGGCAGTGCAGTATGATTCTCCGCGCTCGTTAATTGAAAAATACTGGAACTGTGAACGCTTTACCTAACTTACAGTTCGTCCAGCTTAAAGAGTAGAAAGTTCAGATCTCAAAACTTAGACTAGTTGCAATCACAATAAGCTTAGCCATACCTTTTTTGTGTTGTTAGATCCCAATCCACTCGAAACTAAGTCATATAAAACAGCATAAGTATAAGAACTACGCTATCTCCATAGACATTCCATACATTAAGCGCCATTTTTTTGACGTCACAAATTCGTCCGTCCTACGTCACAACTCGTAGTTAAACTGGAGCCGCGCCCTCACACGGCAGCTCCTATTCGGGAACTTCCCTTCGCAAATTGACTGTTTTTGCTATGTCTTTATATTTCTTTTTCTGTGTACTGTGGGCTTACTTTGTTGTTACAGGTGGAATGAGCACCAATAGAGGACTCCAGCAAACCAAATTTGAAGAATGAAGACCCGCCTGGGACGGAGATACAGCTCTGCACACTGACTACTATTCAGAGTTATTTCGAAGCGGCCGAAAGAGCTACTGCGCTCATTTTTTTTCCAGAGGTAGCCTGAGGGCTTCTTCGCAACATTACAGAGCCATATTTCTAATATCTATATATATATTTTTTGTTAACAGTAAAATTTCATGCCGTTTTACTCCTGCGTTATTCTAAAAAAACTCTCCGTAACTTTATTCTAAGGGGGGTATTTACTTGTGCGCAAAATTTGGATTCAATTCAGTGATCCAGTTCCACGAAATATCAATTTTTATTTTCAAGTTGACAACTGATTCGCAGTTTCACCCCGCCCCCCATAACGTTGAGCTCCGCGAACGCGCAATTTATTTGGTAAGATAATCAATTAACTTGTGACAGCTCTAAAAAGAGCCCATTTGTAAACAATAATAAGAAATACAAATGAGCCGCGATATGGCCGTTGAAACTTTGGAAATAGTTAGTCCCCCGAGCAAAAGTGATGGCGTATTCCCGATGTTGCTTGGAGTTGGTTGCTCATTAGTGGGAGGGGTAGTTCAGCACAAGATTTAGACTTGTAGGCGATAGGGCTGAAGAGTATAGCGGTAGCAATCCCGATGGAAAGAACTGAAGTGATGATGATGGAGTCTATACGCAGCGGAGTCTCAATACAAGGTTGGTGGAATTGTCGGAGCTGGTACCAGTCAGGGTGGAGTTGGTCATGGTTGAGACAGAGTTTTAAGCTGCTCCAATGGCTTCCCCTGCAAGTATAATAGAAGGATGTTATTCTAAATGACTGTCTCAGACTAGTACACTACATACAAGTTATAGCTCAGAGACCGTTTGTGTCCACCTGCTTCGCGGTTTTTGGCGCCAAAGTTAATTGATTGTTTGCGTGGCTCGGTTACGGGCCATCTCCCGCGTTTTACCAGCGTGTCCAACATCCCCTGGTTTAGTTCACAAATGCGCAAGCGCAACACTCTGACATCACAAATACGTCGTCATTGAGATAAGAGCTTCCGCAAACGTCACAACTTACACCGAAAATACTAACACTCTCACAAAAGCATTTTTATTTCCCTTAATTTTCAAGATAGGGGTTTCAAATTCATATGGATTAAAATACAACTATTTAGGTATTTTATATTAAATTCCCAAGACACTTACTTCAAAATTGCAAAATTACCAGCTTAAAGCATTTGGGGAGTTCAGTTTTTTATAAAAAATGAAATTAAAAATAAGTAAAATAGTATTAAAATATAAAAATTTGGTACAAATCAAATTAATGAGCCATAGATTCAGTCTGCAAAATCTTTAGACACTCGAATTCAATTTACTCTTTTTCTGGCTTAAAAACATCAAAAATATCCTCCATTTATAGGGTCACTTCTTCTATCTATTACCACAGTTGTGACCACAAACCACAATTTTTTAAAACATAATCAATTTCAATATATATTAATTTGTGTGTGTGTGAAGTTTCAGCTTCCTGACATCAATCTGACTGCACATGTATACATTTAAAGAACAATTAACAAAAAACAGAACTTTCTACTCTTTAAGCTGGACGAACTGTACGTAATTAGAAGCGAGCGCGTTAAAAGAGCATACGTACCATCCATACATACATACATACATATAACATATACCCGATTTTGCATTATCCACCCCTAATAGTATCTCGCTCGCTTTGCTCGCTGGATAACTAGTGATGTGCTTGAGCACAAATGGCGAGCGAGCCTAAAAACTATTTTTATATGAATGATTTAACACTGAAGCTACTGAAAATAAGGTCCAGTTTTAAAATTTCAAGGTAAAGGGATTTCAGTGCCATAGTAACAACTCTCTGCAACTGCTTGAATTGAAGGAAAAAAACAACAACAAAATAATACACGTTATTTATAAGTTTTCTTTGTGATATTCTTTAGCTAAGTAGTGGTTGTAACACAATGCTTTGACACAACTGGACATGCACCTACACAGACTTACCTTCGCAGTAGTATAGTGGACAATGTATTATCAAGTAAATACTGTTGTGCATGGCTTATAACCATGACAAAGAGCGCATTGACTTACCACCGCCACTAACTCGAATAGAAATGGAAGTCCCTTAAGTTTTCAAGTTGTAACTGCACCCGCAAAAGAATTCAAAACGGTGAATAATTCAATTTCTAAGGTGATACGGGTACTGATCGATAAACCAGAGGATTCTGTTTAGTGCAATTTGGGACGGGGTTGACCACATAACTAACACAAAAACACGAGGGTCAAAGTACAAAATGACATACGTACGTCCAAACATATATACAAACAAACATCCCCGATTTTTTCATTTTTACCCCTGTAAGTGTCTCGCTCGCTACGCTCGCTCGCCAATAAACATCCCCGATTTTCGATTGTGTTACCCCTGTAAGTGTCTCGCTCGCTATGCTCGCTCGCCAATTAACAATTATGCATTCATGCATATCTATTGTAGTGGCAGGAACATCAGTGCCCTCGCTATAATAACTTCATTAATACTTCATGCAAGAAAGTTTGTAAGTTATACTCACTGTATATGCATAATGTTTTATACTGATTTTCTTATTTTTATACTTATAGAAATGTTGAAAAATAGAAGTCATTCAATTACATGTATAACACTATCTCAATTTGAAGAGGTAGTTGAATTTCTCCTTTCTAAGTATTGTTGAAATGACAAGTCAAGCTCGGTAATGATAGGCTATTTGTCAATTATTCCAATGGTAATGTCAATTTTGTCATAAACAGATTTTTTCATACACAATGAATGTCTTGCTGCCAGAAGCCTTGTGTCTCATTATAATGGATTTATTCAGTGTTAGCAAGAGTGAGGTATTTGTTATTGGATCATTTATTGGGGTAAACAATCACTAATAATTTATTGATGCTGTATAGGTTCATTACTACGTAATACAATTTCTGGTAGTTTTTTTATTAGCTTTCGTAGTAGATTATAACTATAAATAGTCAAACGTTCGCAAGGAAACTCAACAAAGATGGAGTAGCACTGATCCTTCAAAAGTCAAAGCCACCAAAGAGCAATATCAGCAAAAAGCAACACATCTTGTTCCAAAATTATTTTGAGAATTAGAACTTCCTTCATTGGAACTTTTGTGAACAAACTGACCACATCGAAACTTATCATGTAGTCTTTTGAATTTATTGCAGGACTATTTATTTTCTCCATAAAATGTGTTGAATTTTTTATATATGAGTTTGTCTTTCCTGTAACAGGGCCTATGATTTTTACTAGAAATTTTGCTAGAGGATGTGTTGGAGAATTGATTGCTGAGATGGCACGTTTTCTTTATGTATCTTAGGTAGACCATATATTTGAGGTGGTGTTGAATGTTGGGGTGCTAGTTTTAACCTTTGTTCTTTGGAGATAAGTTTTTTCTCTTCAATATTTTTTAGTGCTTTTGTAATCTTATTTTCAATCTTTGTTGTTGGGTCATTTGGTAACTGTTTGTAGGTATATTCATCATCCAGTAATTTTTTCATTTTCATCTTATATTCACACCTGTCCATCACTACTGTGGCATTGCCCTTATCAGCTGGTAGTATAACAATATTTTTGTTTCTTTTTAAATTTGTTAAAGCTATGACAGCCTTGAAGACAGAACTGCAATAACACCAGGTGAAGTGTGCAATCTGGTTGAATTATGTGTTAAATCCACATATTTTTGTTTTGAAAGACATTTTACGAACAAAAAGAAGGAGCATCAATGGGGTCTCCTTTATCACCAATTCTAGCTAACATCTACATGGAGAGACTGGAAGATGAAGCCATCAAAAACTTTCCTCTCAAACCATCTCTTTGGTGCAGATATGTAGACGATGTTTTTGCCTTATGGCCACATGACAATGAATCCATCCAAGACTTCAAACTCCATCTAAACAAACAAATAAACACATCCAATTTACAACAGAAGAAGAAAATGAAAACAAAATAGCATTTCTAGATGTACAGATTGAAAGAAAACATAACAAATTCATCACCTCAATCTTCAGAAAGAAGACTCATGCAGACAAATACTTAAACTATAAATCAAACCACCATCCAAGAATTTTGTCTGGAGCTGTCAAGTGCTTAACAGATCGAGCAAAGAAATTATGCCATCCATCTGAAATTGAACAGGAGCTGAAACATTTAAAAGAAGTCTTCCTAGCAAATGGTTACCCAGAACAAACAATAAATAGCAACATCAAATCCAAAAGGAATTCAACCAGAAATAATTCAACCAATGCACAAGATGAAACCATCAAATATTTGGTAAATACCATATATCAAAGGGATTAGTGAAAAAATTGAACATGTATGCCGTTCCTTGAACATAAAAACAGTTTTTACATCAACACCAACCCTCAAGAAACATCTAATGAAGGTAAAAACACCCAGAGAAAAATAAAAAATCAAAGGAGTAGTTTATGAAATCCCGTGTATGGACTGCTGTATGGTATATGTAGGGGAAACAGGACGTACACTAGACAAACGTTTAAAGGAACACCAAAATGCAGTAAAAAGGCATAGCGTCACTATAACTAGTGCATGCAGGGTTTTTGCATTTTATTGAACTGAGCTAATAAAAAAACTACCAGAATTAATAATTTACTAGGCTAGAAGTATTATGCGTACTTATGTGCATAAGAATCAGTGTGTTCTACGAAATGTCTCTACAACAACAGGTTTGTTCTGCTCTCTAGCTATGTAAATTTACCAATAGCTACAACTGTATCCGCAGCATCTGCGCTTGGTCCAGAAAGCTGGAGATTATATGAAGACCTAAAGAAGAAGTTTGATGGTAGCTAGCTATGTTAATTCAAAATTTCATTTCCATTCTGTAATGTAACTTACTTTTGTAGCAAAGAAATGTGAAGGAAATGAGGGCAAACAAGTGAAAGTAGCAAAAGTTACACCTCAAGGTACTCCTTTAAAATGTTATTTGCTAGATATTGAATAAAATGAATTAAAAGAATATCCCTTTGTATATAGCATGTATGTAGTGATAATATGTATTAAATTATGGAAAAACCTTGCTGTTCTACAAGTCTGCAGCCGAGTTGTTCTAACTCAAGTGACACATTGAATAGTTCCAGTATTGTGTTGAATGACTCACCAGTATCCAATGATGAATGGAATTATTGGAACAAGCGGCTGGGATTGTTAACAGCTGATCAAGATATGTTAAAAAGAGGAGAATGGCTGACAGATAAGCATATTAATGCTGCAAGTGTGTTGATAAAGGAAGAGTTTCCCAAACAACTTGGTCTACAGGACACCCTTCTCCTACAACGTTTTGACCAATATGAATCAGAAGATTCTCAGTTTGTTCAAATAGTTCATGTCAATGGCAACCATTGGCTGTGTGTGTCAAACAAGTTCTGTCCTGCAGGAACTGTAGACATATACGACTGCTCACCTGGCACTGGATTTTCACCGTCTCTTAAGCGACAGTTTAACCAGTCTGCCATGCGAGCACATTTTGATTTGTGTGTGGATAAAGAGAAAAAAGATATGTTTCCAGTATCAACTCGTTGTCGGCGAAAAAAACACGAAGAGTAGAATCAAGTCCATGAAAATGGTGCCAGTGTTTGTACTTGTCGCCTACAAAGCTGATACAGTAAAGGGATTAGTCAAGTGTTCCCAATGTAAAGAATGGTATCATTCAAAATGTGACTACATCGATTTGGAGTTGTATATTATTTCTATATTTTGCCATAATTAAGTTGTTAAAAGTGTAGCAAATAAGTAGGCATATTCCATTATAGCCAGTGATGGTGCAAATTAAAAAAAAACTCACAATTTTATACATCTAGCTAGCAGCAAGTGACATAACCAGCAGAAAATTAAAAGTACTGTAGAATGGAATATTTTAGATACACAGTCATAGCAATAGTTGATACAAAAATGTAAAAATTGATCAAGACCAATAGCTCAAAGTAGCTAGGGAGAACTTTAATGAATGACCTCACATAATTTGCTACTTTTACGACTACTTTCATTTGATATGTTTACACGAAGAAAAAAACAATCCTAGGAATAGCACGAGCAAAAGCTTAAAATATGATAAGAAAGCACACACTAATAGTGATTTCAGATTCATACAACAGATTTTAATAATGCTAAACATATTATATAGTGTTGGGGTGAGGGTGAATGAGGCAGACTGACATGTTAAGGACATTACTATTTTAAAACTAAAATGTAAAGTATGATCTTATAGCTTTAAAAAAACGCGAGAACCAACATACTACACAGTTTTAGTAAATTAAAGATAATTTCCCTCATTTTAAGCGCTGTTAGAAGGCTAACTCACTGGTTTAAGCTCTGCCCATTCCTCCTCTGCTCTGCCACTTCAACCCGCTCGCTCCACTCCTCAGTATCCAGTTTAATAAAATGGGGATACCCATATTTCCGCAGGGATGGCCATATTTCCCGTAAATATAGGTACGGGGGTTCCTATATTTCTGGAATCAAATTTACTTGACACCGGTCGCTTTTCGTAGGAAATATTAGGTAAAGCGTTTCACTGACGAGGCAATTTGGAGAGGGGGCGTGGTGAATCCGGTTGACAATGCATATCTTTATATAATTTTGACTGGAGAGACTATCAAAAAGTAGTTGGTGTCGAAATTCACCAATTATGGAGCAAAAAGATAACCTTATTGTAGTCGGCACAAATCAACTGAGGGTTATTGCTGTGGAATGCCCAGGTAAAAACGTGTCTTTGTTTTAGGTTATATATATAGATGTTCTGCTCGTTTTATGAATTTACACAATCTATAGATTAGCATTTATAGCTATATCAATAAATCTATACTTCAATTTCGGAACTTTTAAATTTTCATTGCAACATAAGCGAGTATACGATATACTTTGTAAAATCAGGTCCATAGTAAATGTTAATTGTTTCTAACTATTTGTATCTAATAAATTTTCATAAAACACCTATTTGCCATTCATTTAGGGTACAAAGCAAATGATTTTATAAACAATCGGTAGGTTCATATCACAGAATAATTTAAATTATGATAATAGTTTGTTAAATTATAATTTGTAGAGTGTCCATATTGCATAGCTACATAGGAACTTAAACATATAGAGCAAACAACATAATAACAAGGGAAAAAACTGAACTTACCATAAGTAGAACTTACAAATGTCTACTCTGCTTTTCTGGCAGTCTTAGCTTTATTTTCTGCATGTCTAGCAAAAAACAAAAATTACATGAATAGCAGGGAAAAAACTAGAAATTTTAAAGGAGGTTCTTTTTTAAAGGAGGTTCTTTTTTTAAAGGAGGTTCTTTTTTAAAGGAGGTTCTTTTTTAAAGGAGGTTCTTTTTTAAAGGAGGTTCTTTTTTAAAGGAGGTGTTTTTTTTAAAGGAGATTCTTTTAAAGAAAGGGTGAAATATAGCTAGAATAGAAAATATTATAAATACTAATATATATTTATGATATTCATTCAATAATTAACTTTATAGTGAATCTCGAGTGAATTCATTGCTAAATAAGGTAGGCAGTAATTACACTTATTAAAAAGAAAAAAGCCTACTAAATTACAAAGGTGGATTTTTCAAGACTTAAATGAAATGAGAAAATAAGCCAGTTGGCTAGCTAGATAATTATGAAGAAAAAATAAACAGATTTAATAAATCTTTAAATGAATGTAATTTACAAAATTAGATGAACATAGCTTTAATTGTGAATTAAACAATGTAGAAAAAAATGATGTCTTTGATATGCTAATTAATGACTAAAAAATCCCTACAATAATGTTATTCTGTCCAAAAAAAAACACATTGGTTTAATAGTTTTTACAGCTGCCTTCCTCTAGTGTATAACCTACTCTACCAGGTTAGAGCAGCTTCTAGAATATTTGCTGGGGGTGTGGGAAGCCCCTAGAGAATTTTACCACCAAATTTACACCTGCAGGAGTTACCAACAAACTATGTGGTGAAAATATCTAGCATGGAATAAACCACTTATTACACTAGTCAGAGATATAGCTAGGTATTTTACTCTCAGGCTTTATTTTCACTCTATATAGCCTCTGGGTCCGGAAAATAAATTAGCCTGATCTTGAAATATTTCTCCATATCACACTCTTAACTCTTGTAATAAGTACTATATATAATATATTGTGCAATAATCATTTTGACAATTTTATGATTCAAATTCCTATTATTCTTTTTCTGATTGTTGGGTTAATGTTTGATAGAATGTTTAAATGACTATATTGAAACAGTAGCATAGTGCAGACTGAATTCAATAGAAGATACTTTTTAAAGCAACAATTTTGATTACATTTTTATTCACTTTTTTGCTTTACTTTTATTGTAAGTATTGAGTATTGTGTATTGTCTGGTGTAGCGGTTATGTATCGAATGTGGTAGTTTTCATGAGACCCACATTTAAGTATAGACACATAAGTTAATAAATGACCAAAAAAATCACCTAAATTTAGAATTGCTGAAGTAGATGTTTGACATGATTTTAAATTCAGTAATAATTTTTGATAACATTAATAATAATTTTTGATAATTTTTTATAACAATATTAATAATAATTTTTGATAATACTTTTTGATGATGATAATAATAATAATAATGATGATAATAATATTAATAATATTAATAGTACGGCGCGTAAGTTTCCCATTAAAAAAGAATGGGAAAAATCGCTGTTCAATTGAAATCGCACAGGGAAAATGAAATAGCGCGTAACTAATTGAAATACCTCAGTAACTAAGTGGAACTAAGTGAAATACCTCGGTAGCTAAGTGAAATAGTATGGGTAAGTGCACACGCGTAGAGCGTTAACCTTAGAAACGTACAATTTGAGTAGTTTCTAGTAGGGGACAATGTGCAAGAGACTTTTTAGAAAGCTGGCCTACTATTAGCGAGTGATAGCACGGATAACCTGTGCTATTAGGGATCAATAGCACTCGTAAAGCATTTGAAATAACACTCGGCTTAGCCTCGTGCTATTTCAATCGTTACTCGTGCTATTGATCCCGAATAGCACGGTTACCCGTGCTATTACTCATACTAATGATATTATTATTATTAATATATTATTATTAATAATAATAATAACTAGCTAGTACCCCGCCACACAGTGGCACTTGATGTATTAACATTTGCAAATTACAAATACAGTAGCATAAAGGTTGTTTTTGTTTTTTTATTCATTCTTATGTCTTCTACCACTTGGTTAAGTTGCATCATCTCTTTCTTGCTCTCTTTTTTCCTGTGTGAGCATTATCACTTGCTCTGAGGTAACAATAGTTGTCATTTCCTTAGCCACCTCCAGTGAATGGGATGATGCTTTAGCCATTGAATTTTTGGCAACAATTTACCTATTGAGTTTGTGGTGACGCTATACCAACCCAGCTCAGATAATGAATTATTTATGAATACACACACAATGTCATCGTCATCGTTGTTACTGACACTTAAGCTTATTATTTAGATAATAATGGTGTCTTGCCAGATATATAGGTAGAGTGTGCCATATATTAATACGGTAAATATATATAGATTAATAATTGAATACCGCAGAATATCATGAGTCTGTCAGCTAGCATTTACACGAGTACCGCAGGCACGAGTGCAAATGCCACCGACAGACTCATGATATTCCCATGGTATCCAATGATTAATCAATTTATTGTGTACTGATCATGCGCGAATGGCATAGAAACCGAGTGGCTAATGTAACAGATGCTGCCTATAGAAGTCTTTCGATTTTTTTTCTGATGAAGTTTGAGGTGGAGTAGAAAGGGAATGTGAAAGGCAAGAAGTACCGCCAGCTTGTAGCATTGAGAGTGAACATCAGTTAGTCTTGACAATGAGGAATTACAGAAGTTTTTAGAAGAGCAAAAAACTATAATACTCAAAATAAAACATTACCTGACTTGAGAACATGGTAGCTATCGTTCATGCAAAGGGATAAATGAAAAGCGAAAAATTGAGAATATTCCACCCAAAGAATTAGACAGACTTCTCGCAGAGTGCAAGCGGTAGTCTGTACGAACCAAGCACTCTTACTTCCGTTCAAAAAAGTTTGAATAGATATCTGACAAAAGACCATCACAACCATATAGCATCATAAGAGATTCTGAGTTTAGATCATCTCAACGGCTACTCATAGCCAGTAATAAATAGTCTCTGCGTTCACATGAAGCTATTTTATTTAACCAAATTAATGTAATTGGCACAGAATGGTAATAGAATTAGCAGACCCTCAGGGGACGCAATAAGAATAAAAATGAAGCTTAGGGGGACGCAATAACCCAACACAATAACTCCGGACTTCCCCTTTACTGCGGAATATTGCTGATGTACGATAAGTTCCAATTCAATACATTTTCTGTGTAAAGGCACTCAAATAAATGGCAATACTGCATCCACATTCTGAGAAGTCCTACGGTAGTGTTTTTGACCACAACCAATCAATTAACTTACTTTAAAAGCTGTAACTCTTGGTGAGACATGGAAAACTTATTTTTATCCTTTGCTTAATCCCATTATTTAGTTATTGTAGCAGATGTGTCTTGTATAGATATTTCCAATCAGGCAATGTTGATATACTTAGATTTTTGATAAATGTTACTAATATTACTCTGTCTTTTATACAACCTGTTTTATACAAAGTTGGCTATGACAATGTTATTTACAAAAAATGTTAGTGCTTAGGTATTAGGTGGTTATATGTTACTCGCTAATGTCCAAAATTATAATGAAATTTACATAGCCAAACCTTATTTTGTTCACAATTATTTTTACAAGATTACTGTCATAATTAGGAATGAGAAGTACATGTATCTTTTGCATGCTTCATTTGGAAAACTGTACAGTAACTTTTCTAACGTATACCCTAAACACCAACGTTCTTGTACTTACCATTGTAATATTTTTTAGCTGTGCACTCACATAGACTAGCATTTAGGACGAAGTCTCATACCAATGTTCTCTTCATTTCAATATAGAAGTTATATTATATTGCAGGTTATGTCAATGATGTGAAAATAGCACTTGACATGTTTGGAGGAATAGCTGCCATAAAAAAGGTATTGAATTATATATTTGTGAGAGATAACTATAATGTTTGCTTTTACTACTGATTCAATCTTATTATTTTGAAAGCTATTTATGTATCATTTATATAATATTTTTAAAATTTTATTATTGATTCAGTTATCTTGGTTGAATTGCATTCAATGGCCTATATAATATTATGTATATGTGTGTCAGCGTTTCATACCGAGGTAGGGGCGCCCTGGGATTTCCCCTCCCCCCTCCAGCTTGAGTTCCCCCCCCCCCCCCCCCCCCAGAATTTCATGAAATAAATTAATAATATTTACTACTTAATGGTATTCTGTGGTTATGATTTATAATGGTATTCTGTGATTTTGTTGTTTGTATACATCTAATATTTCGTGAAAGTTCACTTCAGTTAATTGAGGTCCTTCAATTGCAATACGCATTAGTCTTCCAAGATTGATGTCACTAATTCTAGACCTGAGACAATTTTTAATCAAATGGGTATGGTCTCAGCAAAAGTGGGTGTGGTCAAACAAGTGTGGGCCCCCCTCCTTCCTAAACTCTTCCCCCCCCCCCCCCCCCCCCAGAAAATAATCCTGTATGAAACCCTGTGTGTATGTATACAAATCCAATGTTTCAACTTATTGTTAAAGTCCTTCTTAGAGGTCAATGAGGTCAAGCTTCCATGATGGCTACATAAGCAAAATATTAAGCTTAACAGCCAATGTATAGTGTTCAAGACTGTCCAGCAAGTGCATGACGTGAATCCCAATGTCGTCTGATGGACGTGCACTACACAGCAGAAAACACAGAGGACTGTGTAGTTAAGACCCACTAACTGGTGTAGATAAAGTCGGAGTTTCGTAACAAGAAACCAGTCCACCATGGATCAACAGGAAATCTCGTATAGCTGAAAGTAGAGATGGGGGGTCGTAAATCCTTGCTCGCTCTCCCACTGCTATTTTGAACAAGCTTGGCAGCTGTGGGCCTGTCCCGACTAAGACGTCTCTTGCCAGGTTCAAGCGCTCACTTGGAGATAGCAAGATAGTTGCTGCCACCAGAATTCCAAGTCTGTTCCTTCTCTAAACTATCCCTGGCCGTAGCTAGTTCCCCTGCTGCAGGATGAGGATCATAGGAATAGGTTAATTTAATTAACTAGAGGTGACTGACGTACAGAACAGAACTAAGAACTGACTCACAAAGAATCCAACATGACTTTTATACTAGATACACGCTAACACACAAACTCTGTTCATGACACCTATAAACATGACTTCTGCACAACCAACTCATGACTCTACAATCATGCAACAAACAACTCATGATCGTTTCTATGTACACACACAGTCATGCAACAAACAACTCGTGATCGTTTCTATGTACACACACAATTTTCATTCCCCTCTCTTCTTCTTTATTCATGTGGGAACTCCCACATCTCCCCCCTCCTCACTAGAGGTCTTCTCGCCTTCTTCTATACACTCTCCTACTCTGCGGCTCAGACAGTCTGCCACCACATTGTCTCTGCCTTTGCGGTATTCTACCACAAAGTCGAACTCTGTCAGCTTGAGTGCCCAATTATACAGACGTCTATTGTGCTGCTGAGCAGTCATCAGACTCTCCAATGATCTGTGGTCCGTCACCACCGTAAACGTCCTCCCATAGAGGTAGAACGCAAAATGTCTGACGCTTTCAAACAGCCCCAGTCCTTCCAGCTCCTGAGCCGAGTACCTTAACTGAGCTCCTCTCAGCTGCATTGAGAAAAAGGCCACAGGTTCCCTCTTTCCCTCTCTCTCCACCGACAGAACAGCTCCTATTCCAGTTCCGCTCGCATCTGTCTCCAACACAAACACATCACGCATACACGGCCCAGTAAGACACACATGACACAACAACTTATCTTTGAGAAGGTCGAAGGCCTCCACCATTGGCTTCGACCACTCCACAATGCCCGGTGCTGTCTTGAATGTCGAAGGTGTCAGGAGGGACGAGCACTCATGAAATCCCTGGATAAATCGCCTGTAGTAGTTGATCGTACCCAGGAACTCTCGCAACTGCCTCCTTGACTTTGGCCTGGGGTGCCTCCTCAGAGCCTCTGCTCTCGCTCCAGGGATGTCAATAACACCCTCACCCACAACATGGCCTAAAAACTCCAGCCTCCTTCTCCCAAAACTACACTTACTCCTTTTGCACGTCAAACCTTCCTTCTTGAGCACACCAAACAGCTTCCTCAAATGCACAATATGCTCCTCCGAACTCTCAGACACAACCAAAATGTCATCAATGTACACCTTCGCAAATTCTTCACACCCCAACAACACAGTGTCTATCAGTCGTTGAAACACGATGGAGCGTTTGCCAACCCAAAGGGCATCCGTTTATACCTAAATTTACCAAACGGACAGGTGAAACACGTCTTGTCTCTATCACACTCCTCAACCTCTACCTGGTGGAACCCCTTGTAAAGGTCCACCTTGTCCTTTCCCCACCAACTCAACCATCTTATCAAAACCAGGGATGTAGTACGGCTCTTTAGAGGTGATTGCATTCAGCATCCTATAGTCCACACATAACCGCACTCCACCGTCGTGCTTCCTCACTGGGACCGGGGGGGGGGAGCATTTTTGCCAGGACGGGTATCCCGGAGAAACTGCTGACGGACCAGGGCAGTCAGTTCTGTTCGAGGCTTGTGAAGGAGCTTTGTGTCTTGCTGAATGTGGACAAAGTGAGGACATCGCCCTATCATCCCTAGTGCAATAGTATGGTAGAGCATATGCATGGGACGTTCGAGGCAATCCTACGTAAGTGTGTAGAAAGGAAGCAGGATTGGGTAGTGCAAATTCCTTATGTACTGTTCGTGCTGAGGCAGATGCCCCACGCCGATTCAGGGTTTAGTCCGTTTGAATTGGTGTACGGGTTTAGGGTTAGGACGCCCCTCGATGCATTGTATTATGGATTGGTTGAGTGCGAACATGGGAAGCTGAATGTGTGCGACTGGGTGGCAAATATGGCTGATAGGTTGGAGTTTGTGAGGGATGCCGCGGCATTGAATTTGTCTAAGGCGAGGGAGAAGAGGTTGATTCAAGTGAATAAGGATGCGAAACAGAGAAAGTTGACGGTTGATAGTAGGGTCTTGTACAGACTTCCGGGCATGACTTGTAAGTTGGGTGAGTCATGGGAAGGTCCATACACGGTGGTGGAAAGGTTAGGGACTGTGAATTACACGATTAGTAAAGATGGAACGAAGAGGCATAGTAAAGTTATTCATGTGAACTGTTTAAAGGAATATGTGGAGTGTGGGAGTGTGTGCAGATTGGATGTGGTTGTGGAAGAAGAGTGTGAAGAGAGGAATAAGTTAGAGGGTGTGTGTGAAGGGTTTAGTCGGAGCGAGTTGGATGGTGTGGTGTTGGAGGAGTTCGTGGATGTGTTCTCTGACAGGCCGGGGAATACGAGGAAGGTTTTGATGACCATTGATACAGGCAATCATTAGCCTATTAGGCCAGCTCCGTATTCTGTCCCTCTGGGTATTCGAGCTGGAGGCTCTTGAGGAATGTGGTGTTATAGAGAGATGCGAGAGTGCCTGGTCATCTCAGCCCCTCGGCCACTGCCTTGGCTGTGATGGTCTTTAGAGGTACCGCATCTGGCCACCTTGTTGCCTGGCAGACTTACGTCAGCAGGAATCTGCATCCACCTTTGCCCTTCTCTAATGGACCGATGATGTCCACAACGTCCTCAAAAGGCTCAGTAAGCACAGGCCTCTCCACAGCTGGAACCTTCTTTGGCCTATACTTTGACATCTTCTGACAAACAACACATTTCTTACAATGATGCATAATATCCTTAGACATAAACGGCCACACAAACCTCTTCCCAATCAGCTTAGACACTTTCTCCTGCCCCAAGTGACCAGACTTCTCATGGCCTAACACCATAATTCGCTTTCTAAACTCCTTGGGCACAACCAACACATCCCTAAACTCATCCCAAGCCACATACACACTTCTCACTAACACATCTTGCTTCCACAAGAACCCCCGTTCCCGCCTATCACCCAGCTCTCTCCACTCCTTGAGACTAGGATCTCTCTTCCAACATTTTCAACCAAGTCAGCCAGGTCCGTGTCCTTGCCCTCACTCGGAACACGGCCACTCAAAGCGGTGGGCGACGCCACCACCTCTTCACCACTCTCATCCTTGTCCCCATCCACATAAGACTCTCCCAGACTCCTCTACACCTGGACCCAACTCTGATATCGAAGGCTCCACCTCAGCACCGGCCCCTGTCTCCCCTTCATCCTCAATACAACTCCATAAAGGCACCGTCCTCACCTCTGCAGCCTCCATGCCTTCTGTAACAGGAACATCAACAATAACACCGTTTACACACTCATTCAATGCCCTCTTGGCACCACTTGGTCCCTTGACCACTACATCTGATTCGCACTTCTCTAAGGCCTCAGCCCTGGCCATGGATCTGGTTAGAGCACACACACTGTACCTTTCTAGGGCCTTCTCAATACCTCTCAGCTCCTCTTTATTCCTAAGGTTAATGGAAAGCAAACATCCTGTCTGCTCCATGGGGTGTTCGTCCACAGCCACAACCCTCTCTATCACCCGACCATCAATAACAAAGGTTGCTTTCGACTTCTTGTACGTGACACGAGTATTGTGAACTCCGAACATAACACACTCCCCGCAGTCCTCTGACCCCTCAGGAATTAGAGCCCTGGGCACTAAGCTAAAGTCTGCCCCTGAATCGACCAAATTCTCAGTAGCCACTCCATTCACAGATCCGAGTACAACATTATCCTTAGCTCCACCCACTTGCAAACCATTCACAAAAACATTGGTTCTACCCTTCTGGTGTACGCTCTTGACTACAGGCTGCCCCACCTTCTTGGAAGGGCAGTCAGGGGCCTTATGCCCCTCCTTCTTGCAGCTAAAGCACGTAATGGGCCTAGGACGGCTAGCAGTATCTGTACCCCGGTCAGTACTAGAGCTCGAGGAAAGACCAACCTTACACTCAGCCACCCTATGACCTGCCTCCCCGCAGCGAAAGCAAGTGAGCCCACCCCTGCTAAACTCACCGCCCCTGGCCAACCTGTTGGGCTTCACCATCTCACCCCCTTTCCTAAAAAAATTGCCCTCGGCCCTCCCGGCCAACCATCCACAGATAGCATTTTCCAGCTCAACCATATTCGTCACTGATCTATTCTCCAAGTACGTGACACCACTATCAGGAAGCCACTTCCTGATCACTGCCAAAACCCACATAAAAATCCCATCCTCCAACGTCTTAGCACCCTGTACCATGCCCCTACACACCTTTTGCACCAAAGCTACCATAGCTTCCCCAGACAGCGCCTTCAGCGTGTCACTATTGATCTCAAACACCCGTATGAAATGCTATTTTCCCCTACAGCATTCAACAGCATTGTCTTCACCTCCTCATAACTATCCTCAACGACTTCCACTCTACTAATTTTCTCCCTCAGAAACTCCGTCAGCCTAGGAGTCACTCTCTCAACCCATTCACCTTTATCCACACCACCATCTCTCATAATGTTCTCAAAATCCACCAAATACCTACCCAAATTGCCAGATTCCTTATAACCCCCCAACATCTGCAACTTCTCTCTTAGCTTGTTCCGTCTGTTTTTTTCTTCCAACTCCTCCTTCCTCCTGTGCCGTTCCTCTTCGAACGTTGCAGTCTGGTGTTTCCATGCACTCGCTGCCTCCTCTGCCCTTCTTGATGCCTCCAACTCCACGTTGGCCTCCGAACGAGAATGATCCAGTCTGGATAGGTGCTCGAACATGGCTGTCATTTCCGCCTTCCTGGCTTCATCCCTCTGGACCATGAACTTCATGCTCCTCAACACCCATCTGTCCAGAAGTGTCAGTGTCTGCCACTAGCAACTAGCTCGAGCTCACCCTCGTTACCAAAATCCAACTGGACAAGTGTAAGCTCACTAGATTCTTCGAACTCGGCCTCTGAGTCACCTGCGATGGCCTTGGTCAGACACTCACTTGCACCTCCCGACCTGATATTGTAGGGTGATGATTTCCGCAAAACCTTAGGTTCTTTCGAAGGCTTGTAAACAGTGTCAGGAAATTGTTTCCCAACCTTTCTCTGTCTCCTTCCTGACACCTCCTCCAACCTCAACGCTGGCATTGAACCGGAGTGACTTCGCCTCCGGTGGGACCTGCACAAAAAAACACACAATGACTCCAATTCCACAAAATCGCACACAGTGAGACACACGAAACAACCGCCACAAAAAAAAAAAAAAACCCAGAAATATTCCACTGAAGAGTTCAACTCCTCCGTAAACTCTCAGCAATGATGGAGACTTCACAGTGCACTGAAAGTCCGCGAGTTCGTCAACTGAAGACCGTAGTGTTCCGAAGACTTGGTAGAGTGTCACAGCGTACTGAGAACCTGTGAGTTCGTCGACTGAAGACCGTAGTGTTCAGAAGACACCGCTGCCGCCAGATGTGGGCCTGTCCCGACTAAGACGTCTCTTGCCAGGTTCAAGCGCTCACTTGGAGACAGCAAGATAGTTGCTGCCACCAGAATTCCAAGTCTGTTCCTTCTCTGAACTTTCCCTGGCCGTAGCTAGTTCCCCTGCTGCAGGATGAGGATCATGGGAATAGGTTAATTTAATTAACTAGAGGTGACTGACGTACAGAACAGAACTAAGAACTGACTCACAAAATCCAACATGACTTTTATACTAGATACACGCTAACACACAAACTCTGTTCATGACACCTATAAACATGACTTCTGCACAACCAACTCATGACTCTACAATCATGCAACAAACAACTCATGATCGTTTCTATGTACACACACAGTCGCGCAACAAACAACTCGTGATCGTTTCTATGTACACACACAATGTTCATTCTCCTCTCTTCTTCTTTATTTATGTGGTAACTCCCACAGCAGCAACGTCATCCCGTAATTGGTAAGAGGTGGTAGTTATAGACAGAGGCACTAAGAACTGAGTTACAGATCAAAGAAAGTTCTGCACATACAGATGACAAATAAGTAACCCTGCAGTATATATTTTACAGTAGGCATACCCACCAATCATTTTGCTAAAATTTACATTTTGTTTTATGAAATTACCCAGGAGAATTAGACCTAGTTGACTCCTGAGGAAGGCTTCCGCATGGAGTCAAAACATCAGGTTTAATTTAATTATAATAATATATTATATATGTTACAGACCATTTCAAACTACAAGCCCGTTATAAACTGATCTGGACCCAGTGGTGATGTACTATTAAAACCAAGCAGTCTCACCTGAAGGTCAGACAGGCTCCTAGCTAGCAACCAGATACAATCTCTGTTCTGGTAAAGAGCACAAAGTATTATTTTACTGTTTGTTGAATCCAGTTCCCCACAAACTGTAACAGGGTAATGTATGGGGTAATTCTGGGAGAGAACATCATTGAAGCTATGAACAACCCTAAAAAAATCAGTAAATAAATTTTTTTTTGTGTAAAAAATGGGTTTGAAATCTTAAATGTTTCAAGCTTTGGAAAGATAAGATATTTTAGTGGTTCCAAAATTTCAGATGCAAGCCTAGCTAATGTCAAATTCATGTGTGGTAATACGTTCATGTCAAACCTATTATGCTGCCTAATCTACCACATCTTACATGCATTGGTGTCCTTACGTCTTGCAGCATCATATACCAGTGTTTCATTAATTATTGCAGGGGTTCATTTAGGGGGGCCAGGGGCACTCGTCCCCCTTGAAGTCATTTTGCCACCCCTTGAAATATTCTTAAACTTTCATAGCAAAAAAGCAAAGTTAAAAAATGAATAATTAAAGTGAAGGCAAATGCTTAAATTGTAAGTTTATTGCTGCTCTAATTATTGTCTTGGTAGTTGAAGCCCATCTGCTTTCTTGTCTTAGTTCAGTATGAAAATTTTGACCCCCTTGAAATAGCGCAAACTCAACCTCGCCTCTCTTACATTGATTCCTAAATGAACCCCTGACTGGTGACCGAAATTTATAGAGAACAAAAAAAAACAACTATGAAATGTTGCAAGAGCTAACAACAACCACTGAGACTATAACTACTGCTATCATGGGGGGGGCGGGGGGCGGGGGAGGGACATTTCTTGAACAAAACATCCTTGGCGAACTGGAATACAAACAATTACATCTTGTTAGTGATCAACTTTCCGCTAGCCCACTTCAGTAGAAGAGTAGAAACCCAAAATCATTGAATTAAGTATGAACAGAGACTCACTCTGACTAAGGTGTTGCCTTGTCACTTTTGAGAAATAATGTCACTTTTTCTAGAATTTGAACTGAAATAAGTGCACAATGCAAGTACATGGAGCTTTAATTTGTTGCATTGTGCCAGATCATTTGTTTTTTTTAACATGTATAGAGGAGTTTGTAATTAATAGTTTGAAATGAAATATTTGAAAAAAGTGAAAGGAATCTGTAAATTTTAGACAAAGAGGTATCACCATTAATATGTATTGTCTACTTGTTGTTTTCAAATTCTAGGAACAAAAGTTGCTAGGAAATTCCTTTTCAAAATACGTCAGAATGATTCTCTAGTCATACATAATTTATTTGTAGTTCTGACATTGTTCTTTCATACATTCACAAGGTTTTTAGTGAGGGATGTCTAGTACTTGACAGCAAGTGTGGTTGCTGAAGTAACAGGCTATAATTTGAGCTCTAAAAGGTTGCACCTTAGAAGAATCTAGGTGGATGACAATTATAAACAATTACAAGTGTGTAAAAAATCAATCAATAAATAAAAGCCCAACGACAAGATAACAAAAATTGTGCACTAAAGGTATTCTTTCTGCTTGAATTATATAGTTAAAATAAATAATTAAGCCTGAATCACAGCAATGGGTTACAAGTATGTTTTAAATCATGGATGCTACATGGCACCTAATGGTCAAGAAATGATGCCATACACATTTCTTTCCATGCAAGAACATATACACGAGCATCTACTACAACTACTACTAATATAAAGTAGATAGAATCACTTGTGTGTAAGTAATGACAATGACCGAGGGTGTGTATCCATAAATAATTCACTGGAATTCAGTAGAAGGCATGTGATTAAGAAATTGAAGTTGATTAAAATGACAGAGATACTGGAAAAGGAATCCAAGAGTCAAGAAGAAAGCTGAGAAAGAAATAAAAGCTAAGCTATGGCTTAGGAAGAAGGAGAGCTGTAAAGGGAAATGGATGTAATTAAACTAAGTAGTAGAGGATAATACAATGGATGAAAATACCTTGTGCTACTGCATTTCCAATTTGCTAAAGTTGGTACATCAAGTGCCATGGTGTGGCAGGGTACTTGATAGTTATTATGAAGTACTACTAAAGTAAAGATATTAGACATACTTTATATTTCTCAACCGCCCAAGACGTATTTCATCAGATTGCTGCACTTGTGCACACAGAGACACTACAATTAAAACTTCTACACTTGGAACTTTACAACCCAGCATGGATCTATACATGAAACAAATCTAGAAAGGGAATAAAAAAAAACTTCCTTAAATTTTAGAAGGGGCAGTGAGAGTAAAATACAGATATATTATGCTGTACATGAGTACTTATGATGCTAAAGTAAGTCGATTTTGTTGCATATTCATAACGTTAATATAGAAAGATTTCTAGAGGGGACAAAATCTTCTGGGGTGGGTAGGTGGGTGGAGTGGAGCTACATAGCCCACTGCCATTGAATACAATCATGACAGCATGCACTCCTTTGTTGGTGAATTTTTGTTGAGAAATATTTTTTCCTTTAATTTAATGTGCCCTATGTATTTTAAATACTGTTTGAAATTTGTTAATAAAAGTATATGGTAATGGGCATAATGGCCTGATTTAGGTTCTATCACTCTGATGTGCACAGAACTAAAAAGAGATTGCTCTGAGCAACACAATTCATTAACATCTAAGTTGTTGTTAGTTGATCTATGTATCTGTGTGGGTGGATACACAGTAGACCTTCATTAATCCAAACAATATGGGACCAAGAGGGTGTTCAAATTTATGAAATGATTGCTTTGAAAAAAATCATTATGAGTGGGAGTTTTTTTTTGTTTTGTTTTTTGTTTTCATTTAAATGAAGTTTATTGCGATTTCTTTTCAGTTACATTCTTGTAAGAAGATGGACAACTAACAGATGCATGCACGAACAGTTAATTATGCTTTTTAATAGGAATGGCATGCCCAAATTGCTTTAATTTGTAAACTTTCGTTTAGCAAACTTTTGAAGACTATCTGTTTATTTCAATATTTTTTAAATATTTTTATTCAGATAAAATATTTACAAGCACATAAGGGTTCTATGTTTAGGGTCTGCTTTGGCAACTGCCCTATTTCACATTTAGCAGATTGTTTTAGTTATTTTTGCCAGGTTTACTATCTGACTCATCTTAATGATCTGATTCTTTTTATAATTGTCTGACACCGTTTGAATGTTCTGAACAATCTGACCAGCCTAAAATAATCTGGCCAGTGCTCTGGCCTTTTTTAAAATGGCTAGTCCATTTTATAACAGTCTCAGTTTGTAGTTGGTCTGTAATGTAATAGTTAAACATGGTTCAAAGAATTATCGCCTATAACCATCTCAATATTGAGGGCGATTATCTAGTAATAAATTCTAAAGCTCCCATGGTTGGACTATTTTCTACCTAGTTACCTTTTTGAATAGTGTAAGAAACCATTATAAAGAGAGGATATTGTTGTTTTGATGGGGGAATATGTGTCTAGTAAATGCAGCAAGGGTTACTCCAAATACTGATAACAAGAAGTGCATTCATTCGATTTCCGCTCCCTTCAAACCAAAACAGGAGTATTTGGGTGATGATATCAAGTGAAGTTCACGAGACAAGAATTTTTACCCCAATAAATAATTCTCCATGTCAGTTCTTTATACAAAAATGGAGTAACTGTTTCTAAAGAAAACTGTAAAAGGAAAAAAAGGAAAAAAAGATTTACCTTTGTAGCTAAAACAACCATGATAAGTCACTTTATACCATAAAATTGTTTGTGCATCTCATTTTATTAAAAACAACAAAAAAACAACTCTACTGTGTGCAATATATTATATATATTGGTGGTTAGAACAGAAAAAACACTGATTTTGTTATATTTAGCTAAAACACTTATTTGTAGTTACAGAAGCCCACACTTTTGAACTACTTCCTATACACATGTTGACTATTGAGGTACATGGTCGACTATATGGTTTTATACATAGTTTGTTTATGTCTTTAAATTTCTTCCATATGATTAAAACTTTCTCAATATTTTGTGCCTCTATGTACAACTTATACAGCTGGTGATGCTACTGTTGTTCAGTGAAAGCTCATCATTCTCAGCCGCAATCATCTCATCCACTTCTAATTAAACCTGTTTTTTTTTTAATAAATATACTGTCAAAATCTATAGGAGTTAAGAAAGTAATTGTAATTTAAAAAAATATAGAATCTATTTAAACAACCAAAAGGTATGCTACCTTCTTCTTTTTTAACTTTTGAAAAGGGAAGTTTAATTTGCTGAACTTACTACACACACCGACGTTTATATTCTGTCATCCAATGAAAATTAAGAGTTACTGGAACTGTAGAGCTATTATCATAAGAGAATACTTAGAAGGAATAGAGAAATAAATACTTCTATCATCATAAAATTGTGAAATTTCCAATTAAACTATAGAGAAAAAAGTGAGTTGTGTGATTCACTATTCCTAAAACTTCAGCCTGAGATGTAAACCATACTCTTTAGCAGGCACTTCAAATCCTCAATGGTTACTTTATTTGTATTCTCATAATACAAATTTATTTAATTATTATTTTTGACAATATTGCATTTACATTCTGGCTACTTCAAATTGCAAATGATAGATCACATAAAAAGGCACGTGTGTTACATTGAATGATTTAGACTGAGCTTTTAATTCAAATTCAGCAAAGGGTTTGAATAGTAACAATAATAATTTTGTTCATTTTTACTTGTAGCCTCTCCTAGGAATAATGTAATTTGTCACCTTCGTATAAAAATCATGTTTCCAAGTAGGGCATGTGTTGTTATTTTAATAATAACTACAGTACAGGGGATGCAAATATTCCAGCTTGTTCTTTGCTGAATTGGATGCAGCATAGCCACAATTCACATTTTCCTTGTATTATTACACGTGTTTGTAAACCGATGCTTATTGCAAATCCTTGAGTCAGAATTTTTTTTTGGATAGAATGTATATTATTAAGATTCAAGTAATTTGTAGATGTGTTGTTTTTTTGTTACTTGTAGGCTGAAATTGATGGTGGGAAATTAGAGATGAAATTTAGGCTTGGGGATTCCCATTGCAAGCCATTAGTATCTAAACAAGCTGTTGAACCAATTATGCTATTAAAAGTAAGACGGAAAAAAAGATGTAAAAATCTTCGAAATTCTCACTGTATTGTGGACATGATTGGATTTGTTAGCAAATCCTTCCAATTTAACGGTAAATATATACGTATTGTAAGTTGGCTCAAGTGAATTTACACGTGATTGAATGGGAATATGCTAATTTTTTACACTTAACTTATACATTTTAATGAGTTTTCTCTTGAGACATACATTTTATCAAGCCACCTCAATCATGCCATAGTAGCTTGATTAAAAATTTCCCTGATGGTATGTGCAATTTTAATACACAACCAATTAATAGAATTATGGTTTAGAGTGCATACATAAATGCTATTCAGGCAAGTCCACCAAATTATCAATAGAAAATTTTACCACCTCATTACGAAATAATGTGGCATTTTTATAATTCTTGGTATTAGTGTATGCCCACTTATCCAGAGAAGAGAACATATTAAGCATATGAAATCAATTTTAA